>VTLG01011205.1_pt1 | contig 31814 bp, 18 predicted proteins | sample 4694571 | NCBI WGS metagenome assembly VTLG01 (sample SAMN12604809, study PRJNA352737) | marine metagenome | biome: ENVO:00000447; feature: ENVO:00000209|ENVO:00000569|ENVO:01000036; material: ENVO:00002151; isolation source: viral sequences binned using virsorter ...
TAAGATTCGTTTAGTAGCAGATAAATTTGAACTTTCTCAATCTGATCCTGCTTTTGTGGATATTACTAGTGCTTCTGCAGGCACTCTTTCTAAGATCAATCCTTTGGTTGAAATAAAGAGAAATCAAAAACTTTATTTTGATTTATCAGATTCTTCTTTATCATTTAATCAGAATAATGCAACTTATTCTGCTTATAGTCTTGATATTTTCTCTGATAATGATTTTAATAATATTTTCTTAACCTCTGGTGCTACTAGTACTTTTGAAGTAACAAGTAGCGGTAAACCAGGTATTGATGCTACCGCTAATGTAACTATTTCTATTAGTGATAGTGTTCCGGTTAATTTGTACTATAAGTTTAGATTAGAAAATTTAGATCTTATTCCTACTATTAAAAAGGAACTTACAATTGATAAAGATGTAAGTCCATTTAACCAAATTAATGTAGTAAAGACTGCTTATGATGGGAAGCAAACCATTACTGGAATAGGAACTACTACTTTTACATTTAATATTGCTAAGATTCCAGAAAGTCTTACTTATAATTCAACTAATGCAGAATCTACTTATGAAACTGATTCTCCTGATCCAACAGGATCCATTACTAAGATAAAAATATTAGATACTGGTAATGGATACAAGGCTTTACCTGGTATTACCACTCTTACTCGTGTTGGTACAACTACTTGTGGAACTGGAGCAATTTTAGAGTCTCAGAGTACTAATATTGGATCAATTTTAAATACGCAAATAGAAAGAATTGGATTTGATTATCCTACAGATAATAGTGTTAGAGCTGTAGCTAATCTTCCTGAAATTCTTGAAATGGAGCAACTCACTTCCTTCAAGAAAGTAGGAATAACTTCAGTTGGAAGAAATCTTGTTTTCTCTCCCACATTAGTAGTAATTGATGGATATACCAATCAAGTTGTAAGTGATGTAGATCTTTTCTACAATCTTGGGGATAGAGAAGTTACTATTCGGAAGAATACTACTGGGATGTATAATACTACTCCCAGAATTATTCCCACTAGAAATTCAAATGGAGTTGGCATTTCTTCTATTGATTATACCTCAGCTACTAAGACTGTAAGAGTATGGACAGATGCAACATTTAGTGCAGCTGCTGATTTCCCTTATAATACTGGATCCAAAATTTTAATTGAAAATGTTAGTGTTGGTATAGGATCTACCGGTAAGGGGTTCAATTCAGAAGATTATAATTATACCTTATTTGAAGTAACCAATGCTAATAGTGTTTTAGGAGCATCTGGTGCTTGGGTTGAATATAGATTAACAGATATTCTGTCTGATAGCGATGTTCCAGGTGTAATGGATATTGCTAATTCAATGGGAAGAATGGTTTCTGAATTGGATTTCCCAATTTACGATCCACAGTTAAAAACTAATGATTATTTTATTGGGGAACCAGTTACTAGTGGTGGTCAATATGGATTTGTAGAGTCTTGGAATAATAAACTTGAGACTTTAAAAATCACTACAGGCAAAGACTTTAAAGTTGGTGATATTGTAAGAGGAAATAGCTCAGATACTCAGGCAGTTATTAAATCTAAAATTGATTTTAATGCAGAAATTAAAACGGGCGCTGGAGCTACAGTTAATGATGGGTGGCAGACTAATACTGGATTCTTAAACAATAGTCTTCAGAAGACTTCTAATAATGAGTATTATCAAAATTTCTCTTATTCTATTAAATCTAGGGTTCCTCTTCAGACTTGGGATGATCCTGTAAGTGCAATGAATCATACTAGTGGATTTGCTAAGTATAGTGATCTAGTAGTAGAAAGTGATCAAGCAGATGGTCTAATTGCGAGACCTGATGATTCTAATATTGAGATTGTTAATGATATTGTTGGGGAAGTAAGTTTACATCAAGATTATGATTTTGATTATGTTACTGAAGGAACAATCCAAATATCTGTAACAGATATTTCTAAGACTATAGATTTTGAAAATAGAACTCTTACTGATTTCTATGAATCTGTTGGAAATAGGGTCTTATCTGTTGATGATATGAGTAGTATTTTCAATAGTAATCCTAGAGCAACAAAATATAATAGTATTGCCAAATATTTAAGTAAGAATCAAGTATATAATAAGATCTTTACATTCGCTAAAGATACTACTTATACTGATGAAAGACAATTCTCTATCGTTTCTTTATTGCAGATAGATGATGCTTCTTATATTAATGAATATGCAACTTTATCTACATATCCTGATTTAGGAACTTATTCATATCAAGTTACTGCTTCTGGTTGGGATTTAACTTTCTATCCTGTTAAGTATGAATATAATAATTATTCTACTGCCACATTCAATTTCTCTACTTGGAATAATCAGTATGTGACTGAAGATTTACCTTTGGGTAATGTTGCTATAGCGATGGGACAAACTGCTGAAGTAGGAGCAGCCACTACTACTACTATAGTTTCAATTTCTTCTACTTATAGATCTGCTAAGATACATGCTCTCCTTCAGGATACTACTGGAAATGTAGGAGTACAAGAATTAAATCTTTGTCATGATGGTACTGATGTTTATATGGTGGAATATGGAGAGTTAAAGAATAGTTTAGGTTATGATTCTTTTGCTGGTAACGCTGGATTTGGAACTTTTGGTGCTTCTATTAGTGGTGCCAATGTAATTGTAGAATTCCATCCTTCTGTTTCTGTTGCTCTTACATGTAATAGTTCTATTGTTGCTATTGCTTCTAGTGCTACAGGAGTTGGATCCACTGCTATGAGTACTGGGAGAATAACTTCTTCTTATGTTGGTATTGCATCCACATCTTCTCCAACTGCAAATATTGTAGCTACATATGATTCTCAAGAAAGTCCTGCAGAAGGTGTTGATTCTTATAGTGCAGCATATTATTATGTTTCTGTAGAAGATACAACTAATTCTGAAGCGCAGTGTTCAGAAGTATGTGTTATTAATTCTTCTAGCAATCATGCATTAGTTGAATTTGCTAATGTAGAAACTGGAGGAAGTATTGGTACTGTAGGAATTAGTTCTGTTGGTGCTAATAAGAATTTAGTCTTTACTCCTGTTGCTAATGTGGCAACTGAAGTTAGAGTTATTGGATTTGAATTGCAGATTTATAATGATAATGCCTATGCTGATAAGATAGATCTAAACAATGTTACTATAGAGACAGATGGAGGTGAATATAAGGGTACACAAAATGATGTAATGAAAGCATTTGATCTCAAGCATAATGGGCTTGGAATCTTTAGAAGATCTTTTGATGGAAGTAGCAGTGTAGTTGTTAATACCACTGATAATTTATTGAATGTTGCAGATCATTTCTTTGTAACTGGTGAGCAATTGAATTATAGTTATGCTGGTGCTGGTACTACCATGACTATTGGAATTACCAGTACTAGCGTAGCGGGTATTGGAACAACTGATAAGTTGCCTAATACTCTTTATGCTGTAGCAGTTAATGATGGAAGTTTGAGATTTTCTGAAACAGCAGCTAAAGCACTTCAAGCAGTTCCAGAAGTGTTTGAATTAAGCTCTGTTGGAATTGGAACTTCTCATAGCATTACTGCAACCAATGCCAATGCTAAGGCAATATTGGCAATTGATAATATGATTCAATCTCCAATTTCTGGAACTGCAGTCACTAGTGCTTTGGATACTGGAGTTAATTTTGATACTACTCTTGCACTTACAGGAGTCACGTCTATCTTTACTAGAGATCTACTTAAAATTGATGATGAGATAGTAATTGTAGATGAGGTAGCTTATGGTGGAGCAAATAATCTATTAGTTAGAAGAGCACAATTAGGTACTGCTGTTAAGGTACATAGTGCTGGAGCGCAGGTTACTAAGATCGTAGGTAGTTATAATATTGTAGATAATACTCTTAATTTCTCAGATGCTCCATATGGATTAAATCCTATCAGTACCACTACTGGAAATCCTGATAATAGGGATTGGACTGGAATTGCTACTCATTCCACCTTCCAAGGAAGAACATTTGTTAGATCAGGTGTTCCTCTTAGTTCCAATCCATCTTATACTGAGAATTATGTATTTGATGATATTTCCGATCAGTTTACTGGAATTCAAAGTTATTTTGATCTCAAGGTAAGTGGATCTAATGTTACTGGATTCTCTACTGATAATGCAGTTATATTGGTTAACAATATATTCCAGAAACCTCAGGGTGTTCAAGCAGCACAAGCTGATTATAATATGGATGAAAAGTCCGGGGTTACTACTGTTACCTTTACTGGATCTGGTTCTAATATTGGGTATGATGCCAATGCTGGAGATCTTCCTAGAGGTGGTATTATAATTTCTGTTGGATCTACTGATGGATTTGGTTATCAACCTTTAGTATCTGCTGGAGGAACTGCTGTTGTTTCTACTTCTGGTACTATTACTTCTATTAGTATTGGTAATACAGGATCTGGATATAGACCTGGTGCTCAATCAACAGTAAATGTAGGAGTTCAAACTTTTAATGCAGATGGTCCAGTTATTGAATTTATTGGAACTGCTGCTATTAGTGGTGGTCATATCGTAAGTGTTGCTGTTACTAATGCTGGAAGTGGATATACTTCTACTAATCCACCTGAAGTAGTTTTTGATGAGCCATTTAGTTATACTAACCTACCTTTGATTTATGATAAGCAGACTGTGGGTGTAGGAACCAATGCAACAGTAGATATTGTTGTTGGTCAAGGATCTAGTGTAATTGATTTTGAAATTAAGTACTTTGGACATGGTTATGGAAATGGAGAGGTCTTAACAGTAGGTGTTGGTGGTACAGTAGGAATTCCTACAGATACTACAAAGACCTTTGAAGAATTTGCACTTATTGTGGATGAAGTCCATGATGATAAATTTAATGGTTGGTCTCTAGGTGTTCTAGAAGTTCTTGATTCTCTTGATGATAAATTCAATGGAAGTAAAGTTGCATTTAGATTAACTCTAAATGGTGATTCATTTGCTGTTAGAGCAGCAAAAGGTTCTAATATTGAAGTAGATAAGACTTTGTTAGTCTTTATTAATGAAGTTCTGCAAGAACCAGAAATTGCCTACACATTTAGTGGTGGTAGTGTTATTACTTTTGCTGAACCACCAGATGCAGGGGATAAATCTAAGATTCTCTTCTACAAAGGAACTGGTGATTTGGACGTCACCTTTAAGGATATTCTAGAAACTGTTAAGGTTGGAGATAATCTTGAAATTAATAATAATCCAGAAAAATCACAAGGAATTGGATTAGATCAAGATCCAAGAGTTGTTACTGGTATTAATACTGTAGACTCTGTTTCAACCAATCCTTACGTTGGTCCTGGTATAACAACAGATCAAACTCTTACCAGACCAGTAAATTGGACTAGACAAACTGAAGATTTAATTATAAATGGAGAAAAAATTGGTAAGGATAGAGTTCATTATGAACCATGGATATATCCTACAGCATATCTTACTCAACCAGTAGGAGTAGGATCTACAGTGGCTTATGTGGATACTTTAAGACCATTCTTTGATTCCAGAAATGAGCAGTCTATTAGAACTTTCCAAGATACTATATTAATTACTTCTCAAGATACTAAAACTGCAGCTGCAGCTACAGCAACTGTTGGTAGTGCTGGAACAGTTACTTCTCTCACTATAACCAATGCTGGCGCAGGTTATACTCAAACTCCTACTGTTTATATGACTCATCCTGTTGGATTAGGAACAACTACTGCAGCAACTGCTACTGCCAGCATTACATCTGGTATTGTAACTACTTTAACTGTTTCAGGTAGTGGTGGAACTGGGTATGCAACTACTCTCGCACCTAGTGTATTAATTCAACCACCTAAGCTTATAAATGAAAAGATTAGTGTAGATGCTTATGCTGGTGACTATGGTATTGTGGTAGGTTTGGGAACTACTTATAGTGGTCTTTATTCTACTGATCAATTATTCTTCGATCTATTCATTCCTTATGATTCTTATATGAGGGATGCTGATTATGTTGGAAGTGCAATTACTGTAAGTGGTATAAGTACTGCAGATTATTTCGTACTCTCTGATACTAATATTTCGATAGCAGATACGTATGCGTCTTTGAATAAAACTGCCAATGGTACAGTCGGTATAGCCACTACATTCATGGATTGCATTTATCAAATTCAACAGCGTGAAGTTTACAGTATGCCTAATGTTAGTGCGGGAATTGGGACTACTACTGTTGGAATTACAACTGATGTAATAAGAATATTCGTTAATGTAGATAATATAGGAAGTGGTTTTGCATATACTACTGCACCTTATCTGGGAGCATTTAGTTGGGGTAAGATCGATCTGACTGGTAGAATTAGTCGAGAATCATTTAATTCCTATAATACTAATGGAGTGACTGGTATTGGTACAGCTGGACTAGTCACAAGATACAATCCTTTGAAGTATAAGGATTATATAGAAATTTAGTCTAATTTCTTTAATAAATAAGTAAAAAATCTCCAAACAATGGCGGCAATAATTACTGATCAATTACGTATCTTGAATGCGAAGAATTTTGTATCTGGAGTTCAATCCAGTTCTAATTCTTATTATGCATTCATTGGCTTGCCTGATTCATTAAGTTATCAATCAGATTGGGATACTAGTCCCCCTTCACCTAAAGATAATCTCGAGCAATCTGATGATTATTGGGATACTATGATAGCGGTAAAGAAAATTACCTCTAGTGATTGTAGTCAAGTAGTAAGAAAGACTACGTGGCAATCTGGTATAACTTATGATATGTGGAGGAGTGATATTAGTAGGGATAATCCATCTCAGCCTTCTGGATCTTTTGATATTTACTCTGCCAACTATTACGTAATGAATAGTGATTATAGAGTTTATATTTGTCTTTATAATAATGCTAAACCAGAAAATAATTTTACTGGTGGTCCTTCTTTAGATGAACCTACCTTTACTGATCTAGAGCCTAGAGAAGCAGGTAGTAGTGGTGATGGATATATTTGGAAATATCTTTATACTATTAAACCAAGTGAAGCTATTAAATTTGATTCTACAAACTATATTCCTGTTCCAACTGATTGGGCTACTAATTCTACTGATGCCGCAGTTAGAAATAATGCTTCTGTCAGTGGACAATTAAAGATTGTAACTATTAGAGATAGAGGTGTTGGATTAGGTACTGCAAATAGGACTTATACTAAGGTTCCTATTTTGGGTGATGGTAATAGTGCTGAAGCAACTATTGTAATTAATAATGATTCTAAGGTAGAGTCTGTAACTGTTTCCAAAGGTGGTCAAAATTACACTTATGGTACTTTAGATTTGCCAGCGGGTGGTGTTCCTACTGGAAGTACTGTTCCTGAATTTAATATTATTATTCCTCCTCCTGGAGGTCATGGATCGGATATTTATAGGGAGTTGGGTGCATTTAATGTTCTAACTTATGCTAGATTTGAAAACGATACAGAGAATCCTGATTTTATTACTGGCAACCAATTTGCTAGAGTGGGAATGGTTGAGAATCCTAAAGCTGTAGATTCTGATGAGAATCTAGCTCTAGACAAAGCTAGTGCTCTTTATGCTATGAGGCTGACAGGTACTGGATATAGTTCAGCTATTTTTACTGCAGATGCATATATTACTCAAACAGTAGGAGTTGGTTCTACTGCTGTAGGAAGAGTAATTTCATATGATCAAGTTACTGGAGTCTTGAAAGTATGGCAAGATAAGACTAATTCTGGATTTAACTTTAATGGAAGTCAAAATGCCAGTCCAGATTATGGATTTAGAACTAATAGATTTACCGCACATCCTTGGGGTGGTGGTAATTTAACTATTGTTGGGGGAAGTGTCAATTTGGGGATTGATACTGCCTTCCAAGGTATATCGACAGTGCTAAATAGTAGGACTTATTATCTTGGACAAACTTTTGTCAGTGGAATAGCTGAACCTGAAGTTAAAAAATATTCAGGAAATATTGTTTATGTTGATAATAGACCCTCTGTTACAAGGTCTTCGTCACAAAAAGAAGATGTAAAAATTATCTTGCAGTTCTAAGAAATCATGCCACAGGAAACTAATCTTAATGTTGCTCCATACTTTGACGATTTTGACACTGCGAGCAATTATTACAAAGTCTTATTTAAACCTGGATATCCTGTTCAGGCAAGAGAATTAAACAATCTTCAGTCTATTTTACAGAATCAGGTTGAAGATGTAGGAAATCATCTTTTTAAAGAAGGTGCTAAGGTTATTCCTGGTCAGCTTTCATATCTTAGTAATTTTCATTGTATTCAGATTGAGCCAGAATTTTTAGGAATTCCTGTTTCACTTTATTTGGATAAGTTGGTAGGAAAAAGACTTACAGGTGAATCTTCAGGAGTTACAGCGCAAGTAGTAAAATATCTTACAGATAAAGAGTCTGATAACGGTAATTGGACAATATATGTTGATTATTTTGAATCTGCAACCACAGATTTATCTACCCAAACATTTTTTGATAATGAAGTTCTTTTAACTGAAGAAGCTATAACTTTTTCAACTACATTTATTGCAGCTGGTGAAGGATTTGCAAAAACTCTTAATACTAACGCAGCAGAAACAGGATCTGCTTTCGCTTTAAGTAATGGTGTTTATTTTTTAAGAGGATATTTTGTTGATGTACATGATCAAATTCTAATTCTTGATCAGTATTCTAATAGACCCAGTTATAGAATTGGTTTAAATGTATCTGAAGAATTGATTTCTTCTGATATTGATCCTACTCTTAATGATAATGCGCAAGGGTTTAATAATTTTACTGCTCCTGGAGCTGATAGATTCCAAATTAAAGCCACTCTTACTAAAAAGGAAGTTGATGATTTTAACGATCAGAATTTTGTTCAATTAGCAGAAGTTAGAAATGGTATTCTGCGAGAAATTAATGATAAAGTAGATTATAATATTCTTGGAAATGAATTAGCTAGAAGAACTTTTGATGAATCTGGTCATTATTATATTAGAGAGTTTGTAACTGTTGTAAGGGAAAGCTTAAATAATGGTTATGGAAATAGGGGAATTTATAACTCCAATCAAACTACTTGGAATGGAAACACTCCTAGTGATGATAAATGTGTTTATAAAATTGGTCCAGGAAAGGCATATATTAGAGGATATGAAGTTGACGTAAGAGGACCTACTTTTTTAGATGTTACTAAACCAAGAACTACTCGGGCAATAGAAAATCAAGCAGTTAATTTTGGTTTTGGACCAACTTTTGTTGTTAATAGATCTTATGGTACTGCCAGTATTGGATTTAATACTACTAATACTTTAAGTTTAAGAGATGAAAGAGTCGGAGATGATCAAAAAACAGCTCCAGGAAAGGAAATAGGAGTTGCTAGAGTTTGGGATTATAATTTAGAGTCAGGTTCTTATAATTCTAGTGCTGATCTAAATGAATGGGATTTATCACTTTTTGATGTTCAAGTATATACAGATTTTACTGTTAATGAAGCGGTTACTTTAACCACACCTACTTTTGTTCAAGGACAGTCTAGTGGAGCACAAGCTTATCTAAGAAACAGCGTAAGTGCTGGAACTGCATTTACTTGTTATGATGTTAAAGGAGAATTTTATATTGGGGAGCAGTTAAAGTTTAATGGTGTAAGTTCTAATGCTAGAACTACTACTGATCTTACCAATTATGAGATATCAGATATTAAATCTGTTTATGGAATAGTAGGAACTGCAAAAACATTTACTGCAGATATGATTCAATCTCTTAAAACAGAGGTTGGTATTGTTACAATTACAGCTGCTTCAGGAGTTAGTACTGTTACTACTCCCACTCAAACTTGGCCTGGGATTGTTACCACTGGTAATATAGTTAGATATTCTATTCCTAATAATACTGTTCCTTCTTTAGCAAGAGTAGAATCAGTTGCTACTAATTCTATTACTATTTCTGGAGTTACTACTATTACAGGATTCTGTGAAGGTGCTCTTCCTACAACTCCTGTAGAGGCTGTAGATTTTCAGATAGTTGAAACTAAAATTCAAAAAAATAGTGGTGGATCAAATATTGCTAGTAATGATACCCTTTATAGTATCTTCCCTAAGAAAAATATTGAAAGTGTAGATATAGAAGGTGGAGATCTTACTATTAGAAGATCATTTGATACTACTATTACTGATGGATCTACATCTACCCTAACAGCATCAAGTAATGAAGTATTTTTGCCATATGATGAAGAGAGATATACTTTAGTTCGTTCTGATGGATCAACAGAATCCCTTTCTGCTGATAAATTCACATTTGGCACTGGTTCTACTCAAGTAACTATTGATGGACTGAGTGGAACTGATGATGGGGCAACTTTATTAGTTGCTACTTTACGGAAGAGTAAAGTTACTTCAAAAACAAAAATTAATAGTGTAGTAGGTACTACTTTAATTGATAAATCTTCTGAAGCTGGATCTGGTATTGGAGGAACTACTTTAAATGATGGATTGACTTATGCTGCAAATTATCCCTTTGGAACTAGAGTTCAAGATCCAGTTATCTGTCTCAATATCCCTGATATTGTAACTATTTTTGGAATATTTGAGTCTAAAGATACTTCTGATCCTGTAACTCCTTCTATGACTACTGCTTCTATGGATGGAGCCACAGGAACTACTAATGATCTTATTCTTGGAGAAGAAGTTCTTGGTACTATAAGTGGAGCTAAGGCAAAATATATCTCTAAGAAGAGTGATTCTGCTATTAATATGATCTATAAGAATAATACTGTATTTGAAAATGGAGAGGTTATTACTTTCACAGAATCTGGAGTAAGTGCTCTTGCTACTAATATAGATTTTGGTAGTACTAATGTCACTGCTGATTATAATTTCTCTAATGGGCAGAAGAGTACAATTTATGATTATGCTAGAATAATTAGGAAGGTTAATTCCACTACTTCTACTAAAAAACTTAAAGTTTATTATTTAAATGCATATTATGAATCATCAGATACTGGCGATATCACCATTTGCAATTCCTATGATAATTTTAATTATAGTTCACAGATTTCAGCAATAAATGGTGTTAGAAATACTGATATTATTGATGCTCGTCCAAGAGTTAGTACTTATACTGTTTCTGCTGGAGCAAGATCTCCCTTTGAATTTGATGGTAGGGTATTCGATGGCGGACAACATAGTTCAAAGAATATATTAGCATCAGATGAATCTATTTCATTAGGATATACTTATTATCTTCCTAGAATTGATAGAGTTTATTTAGATAAAGATGGTATATTTAGTGTAAAAGAAGGTGCGCCTGATGATAACCCAACTCTTCCTGATGAAGTATCAGGAGCTTTAAATGTTGCCAATATATCTTTACCTCCTTATTTGTTCCATGCATCTCAAGCTAGAATAAGCTTTATAGATCATAAGAGATATCAGATGTCTGATATTTCTAAGTTAGAACAAAGAATTAAAAACTTAGAATATTATACTTCGTTGAATCAACTTGAGACCACTACAATGAATTTGTTTGTGGCAGATGCAAATGGACTTAATAGATTTAAGTCTGGAGTATATGTTGATAATTTCTCCTCCACTAAACCACAAGATGAATCAGTTGGATTTAGAAATGCTATTGATAGAACCAAACGTGTTTTAAGACCTTGCCATTATACCACTTCATTTAATTTAGAAGTTGGTAATACCACTATGTCTGGTATTGGTACTACTACTGCTGCTGGTCAAGACACTAGATATGCCGATCTCTTAGGAACTAATATTAAGAGATCCTCTCAGATGGTTACGCTTGATTATTCTGAAACTGAGTGGTTAACTCAACCATTTGCCACTAGATCTGAAAGTGTTACTCCTTTCCTTGTTAAATTCTGGGAAGGATCGCTTTTCTTTGAACCTACTGTTGATGTTTGGATTGATGTTAATAGAATGGAGCTTAGGGACGTCCTGATGGAAGGTTCTTTCCAGGGTGTAGCTGAGGCAATGAGAGCAGAAATTACTACTCATGCTGATGGGTCTAGATCTGGTATAAGTCCTGTTATTTGGAAAGCATGGGAAACCACTGGAGTAGATGTTTCCTTTAGTTTGGATTCTAGTCAAACACAATCATCTTCTACCTCTATGAGGCAAGGTGGATTCCAAGATGCATTTGGTATTGCTGATTTAGAAGGTGCAGATGGAAATTGGTGGAGTGCTCATTCTCACCAAATTACTGCTGGTCAATTACCAGAGGCATTTAATGTAGCTGAAGAAACTACTACTACCAATACCACTATTACAGGAACTGTTGGTGTTGATTTACAACAGCAAAGAGAAGGTACTCAGACTACTGTTACTGAACAGATTGATACTGAATCTCTTGGAGATAGAATTGTAAGTAGAAACATTATTCATTTTATGAGGGCACGTAATGTTGAATTTACTGCCAGAAGAATGAAGCCTTATACTAGAGTATATCCATTCTTTGATAATGTAGATGTAGATAAGTTCTGTATGTCTAAGTTGATTGAAATCGAGATGGTTTCTGGAACTTTCCAAGTTGGAGAAGGTGTTGGAGGTATAATGCCTTCTGTAGAAACTTCTCAGCAAATTGATGAAGCAACTAAACCTGCTATTGTCTTTAGAGTTGCTACTACTAACCATAAGTATGGTCCGTATAATGATCCTGTTGATAGATTTGATAGAAATCCATATAATAGAGAAGTTAGAATTCCTGCCACATATTCAGAAACTTCTACAATTCTTAATTGTGATACATTTAGTCTTGCTAATGAGGATCAACCCGAATTCCAGGGATATGTTGCAACTGGAATGATATTAAGAGGTGCCAATAGTGGTGCCCATGCAATAGTTAAAGATGTAAGATTAGTTACAGATAGATTAGGAACTTTAATTGGTTCTTATAGAATTCCAAGTTCTGCTGATCCATCTAACCCAATATTTGAAACTGGTAGATCTAGACTCAGACTTACTAGCAGTCCTATTGATAGTAAAGTAGAGGGAACAGTTACTACTGCTGCAGAAGAAATCTTCTACTCTCAAGGAGATATTGATAATACTCAAGAAGTTACTCTATCCCTTAGAAATGCAAGAGTAGAGCATAATGATAATTTCCGTCAAACAAGAACTATTGGGGATAGTGCAACAGCAAGCACCACATTTGAAACTGGATCTTCTTCTAGGTTAACAGGTGTATATACTGACCCTCTAGCTCAGACCTTTATGGTAGATGATCCTACTGGAATTTATCTAACCAGTTTGGATTTGTATTTCCATGAAAAAGATACTCAAGGAATTCCTGTTACTGTTCAAATTAGAGAAGTACAATTAGGAACTCCTACGCAAAAGATCCTTGCTTACTCTGAAGTAGAGATGGATCCAGATAATGTTAATATTTCTACCAATGCTAGTGCTGTTACTAACTTTAAGTTTGAATCTCCTGTTTATTTGAATGGACAAAGAGAATACGCTTTAGTTGTTCTTTCTAATTCTACAGAATATAGAGTTTGGATTTCTAGACTTGGTGAATCAGATATACAGACTTTGGCAAGAGAAGAGGGACAGGTTCTTGTTTCTACTCAGAATCTATTAGGATCACTCTTTAAATCTCAGAATGCTTCTGTTTGGACTCCAAGCCAGTATGAAGATCTTACATTCAAACTTAATCGTGCTGAGTTTGTTAAGGATGGTTCTGTTCAATTCTTTAATCCTAAATTGCCAGAAGATATGGAAGCCATTCCCATGAATGGAATTACTATAGATCCATATAAGATTAGAGTTGGATTAGGAACTACTGTAGTAGATAGTGGATTAGCTGAGGGTAATACTGTATCTCAAACTGGTACTCTTGCTACAGGTACTTACGTAGGTGCTGCAGGATCTGCTACAGGCACTCTAACAGTCACTAATGCTGGTGTAGGTTATACACCATCTTCTGCCTACTACGTCTTCTCTGGAGTGGCACTCACAAGTGTTACAGGAAGTGGTTTAAATGCTACTGCTGAAATTGCCATTAATAATGGTGTAGCAATTGCTGCTACTATTTCTGCTGCAGGTGGAGGTAAAGGATATGCTGTTGGTGATGTATTATCACCTATTGAAATTGGAAATAAATCCCTTGGATCAGGAATGAAACTTTCTGTAGGGGAACTTTATGGTACAAATGAACTAATCCTTACCAATTGTCAAGGAGAATTTGGAACATCTGCTACTCAGTATTTGAACTATACTAATAGTAGTGGAGTTACTACTACTCTCAATTATTCTGTTGGAGGACAAGTTGTACCAACATCACCAATAGTAACAGATACTGATGGTCTTCATATGAAGATCTTCCAAAGAAATCATGGTATGCACGCTACAACTAATGTCGTAACCTTGAAGGATCTTCAAACTACCTTAGAACCAACTACTCTCACAGAGGCATATTCTAATAGTGCAACAGGAACTATAACTATTGGAAGTACTTCAAACTTTGCAGAATTTGAAGGTGTTGGTGTTGCTGCTACTAATCCGGGATATCTTAAGATAAGTAGTGAAATTATTAAGTATACTGGATTCTCAGGAGCTACTTTAACTGGTATTACTAGAGGTATAGATGATAGTCCTACAGAATCTCATGGTGCTACTGATTTAGTTTACAAATATGAATTAGGTGGTATTTCTTTAAGAAGAATTAATAAATCACATAACTTTAATGAGGTCACTAAGACTGATCCACTTACTCTTGATTCATATCATGTTAAACTTGATGTTTCTGATACTGATTATGGTATTAATAGAAGCAGTACTGGAAACTTTGCAGAACTTAAGTTTAATGCCAAAACAATGGCTGGTGGTAGCAAGTCCAAAGGTACTTATAATGTACCATTTGAAATGATTATTCCTAACTTTAATAGTATGACTCCTACGGGAACAACTATTAATGCTTCCGTAAGAACTACTTCAGGTCAAAGTATCAGTGGTACTGAGGCTGCATTTGTAGATAAAGGATTCCAAGGAATAGCTTTTGGTCAAGAAAATTATTTTGATAGTCCAAGATTAGTTGCTTCTCGTATTAATGAAACAACATTGTTAACTGATTTGCCTGGAAATAAATCACTTACTATGAATCTAAATCTAGTATCAGAGGATTCTAGAATAACCCCATCAGTGGATTTGGATCAAGTTGCATTAGTCTTTGTTTCTCAGAGAGTTAATGCACCTGTGGCAAATTATGCCACCAATATGAAGGTGAATACTACTACTGATGATCCAAATAGATTCTTCTATGTAACTAAGAACATTGTATTAGAAAATCCTGCTACTTCTATACAGGTATTTTTGGATGCTTATGTTTCTACCTATAATGATGTAAGAGTATTTTATGCTCTTAATCAGGATACCACAGTTGATCAGGTATCATTTGTTCCATTCCCTGGATTTGATAATTTAGATCCAGACAGAGAAGGAGTGGTTATTAGCAATTCTGCTAATGACGGACAATCAGATACTAAAGTCACTAAAGTGGATCTATTTACTGCTACACCAACTTTGAATATGTTTAAGGAGTATAAATTTACTGCTGATAACATTCCACCATTTAGTTCTTATAGAATTAAGATTATTGGTACAAGTACCAATCAGGCAATTGTTCCTCAATTCAAAAATCTAAGAACTATAGCATTAGCATAATATGTCTTTAATACCAGTCAAAGATCATAAAGGATTGTTTAGAGATAGTCATTCTCAGGCTATCATTAATAAAAATAATCATGATTTCCAAGCATATATTGCCAATAGGAAAAAACTTCTTTCTGATAAAGAGAGAATTTCCAGCCTTGAGGATGAATTACATGATCTTAAGTCCATGATTCAAACTCTTCTAGACAAGTAAAATGGCAATTAATAACACCATTACTTTTGATCCAGATACTGGAATAGCATATCCAGTTAATGTAACGATCAATACTGGAACTAACTTTAAATCCACTTTTAAAGTTTTAAAAAATAATAAAAATAATTTTGATTTTACAGGATATACTGGATCCTCACAGATGACTAAATCTGTATCTGTAGGTTCTAGTGCATTTCCTAAAGCTACTTTTACTGTTGGATTTACCAGTGAGGCTGGAGGAGAATTTAATATATCATTGGGATCTACAGCTACAGGCAATTTAAGTGAAGGAAGATATGTTTATGATATTCTAGTTGCTTCAAATTCAGTTTCTACATTAACAGATGTTCTGTTTACCTCAGTTGCTGTAGGTAATACTGCAGGCATTGGTACTACTGCTTTTACTATTAATAAAGTCACTAATGTAGCAATTGGAGATTCAATATCAATTGGATCTGTTATTACTAATGAACCGGTAGTTGGAGTTACTACTTCCAGTCTTTTAGTTACCATTGGTTCAGGATCTACATCTAGCTCAGAAATACTTCCTGGAACTGCTGTTACCTTTACTAGAGTGGGAAGTGCTTCAACCATTTATAGGATTGTCACTGGGAATGTTTTAGTCCAAGGAGGAGTTTCTTCCGCACCATAAATATAAAAATAGTAGTAATATAACATGGCGCAGCCTGCTTCACGATCAGAATTTAAGCAATATTGCCTTAGGCAATTAGGTGCTCCTGTGTTGGAAATTAATATTTCTGAGGAGCAATGTGAAGATTTAATTGATGACGCTTTGCAGTATTTCCACGAGAGACATTTTGATGGGGTTGCTCAAGTTTATTTGAAGTACCAAGTTACTCAAGATGATATTGATAGAGGACAAGGTTTAAATAAAGCAACAGGAATAACAACTACCACAGTAGATCATACTGTAGGAGTTACTACTCAGTTTAAGTATCAAGAAAATAATAATTATTTACAAATTCCCTCCAACGTTATTGGAGTTAATAAAGTATTTCAGTATGATGAAGCATCATCACTGAACAGTTCTAATATGTTCAGTTTTAAATATCAGTTATTTCTTAATGATGTTTATTATTGGGGACAAACTGATTTATTGAGTTATTCAATGGCTATGAGTTATTTGGAGACTCTTAATTTCTTATTGAATACTCATAAACAAATAAGATTCAATCAGAGAATGGATAGGATGTATTTGGATGTGAGATGGGATGAATTAAATGTTGGAGAATATCTTATTATTGATTGTTGGAGAGCAGTAGAAGGTAGTACATTTACTGGGGTTTGGAATGATTCTTTCCTTAAGAGATATGGTACTGCTTTGATGAAAAGGCAGTGGGGTCAGAATTTGATTAAATTTACAGGAGTAAAACTTCCTGGTGGAATTGAATTTAATGGAAGACAAATTTATGATGATGCCCAAAGAGAAATTGATGAAATTAGAGAAAAGATGCTCAGTACTTATGAACTACCACCTCTTGATCTTATAGGTTAAGGTGAAGTATCATGACTCTTAACTCTTACTTCCTTCAAGGTTCTAAAGGAGAACAAGCCTTACTTCAATCTCTCATGAATGAGCAGATTAAGATGTATGGTGTCGAAGTTTATTATATTCCTCGCAAGTATATAAGTCAAAATACAGTAATTAAGGAAGTAGTAGAGTCTGAATTCAATGATGCATATCCTATAGAGGCATATGTAGACAATTATGAAGGATATGGAGGACAAGGAACCCTTCTTTCAAAATTTGGTATTCAGGAAAAGGATGATTTAACTCTTATTATTTCTAGGGAAAGGTATGAAGAATATATTAGTCCTTTAATGAAAGGTCTTTCTAATGTTGAATTATATGAGCGTCCCAAAGAAGGAGACCTTATTTATTTTCCATTAGGTGATAGATTATTTGAAATTAAGTATGTTGAGCATGAGCAACCATTTTATATGCTCAAAAAGAATTATGTTTATGAATTGAGATGTGAACTCTTCCGTTATGAAGATGAAATTATTGATACCGGTATTGAAGCAATTGATGATGAAATAGAACAAGTAGGTTATATTCAAACACTTACTCTTTTGACTTCAGTATCTCAAGCAACTGCTACAGGATCTTATGTGGCAAGTGGAGCAGTAAGTCAAATATATATTACCAATATGGGTAATGGATATACTGCTCAACCTAAAATCGGATTTTCCTCTGCACCTGATGGAGGAATAACTGCTGTAGGTGTAGCATCTATTACTACTGCATTTATTAATGCGGGTGGAACAAAATCAGGAAAGATTTCTGCCATTGAACTATCCAATGCTGGTGCTGGATATACTGTTGCTCCGTGGGTTATTATTGGCATAGGAACTGAAGGAGGAGGTGGAGTAGGTGCTGCTGCAACTGCAGGTATTACTACTGCCAATTATGGTCATGTTGGAGTAATTACAGTAACTGATGGTGGAGGTGGATATGTAAATCGTCCAACAGTTACTATTTCAGGAGCAGGTTCTACCACTATTGATGGAATTACTGCTACAGGTATTGCAACTATTAGTAGTGCAGGTATTGTAACAGCAGTTTATATTACTAATTCTGGTATTGGATATACTGCAGAACCTACTATTACTATTGCTGCTCCTGGTGCAACTGGTATAGGAACAGGATCTTATGTGTATAATGAAACAGTAACAGGACAAACTTCAGGTACTACTGCTAGGGTAAGAAAGTGGAATGCAGATAGCAGCAAACTTTCAGTGGCTTCTGTAGATGGTACTTGGGCCAATGGTGAACAAATTCTTGGAGATGAATCTGGAGCAGTTTATGTTGTTAGAGTAACAGATACTTATGATACTGCTAGAACTAATGTGGAAGGTACATTAACCACCACCCCATTCGCAGATAATAAAAACATTCAAGATAAGGGTGATGATATATTAGACTTTAGTGAGAAGAATCCATTCGGAATTCCATAATAAATTCGTTAAATAGTAATATAGCCAAGGTATAAATTAATGTTTGAGTATTTTTATAACGAGATCTTTAGATCTGTTATTATTGGATTTGGATCCTTGTTTAATGGAATTCAAGTCCAGAAGGATTCGGGAGATATAAAAGTTCCTTTAGCATATGGACCTACTCAAAAGTTTCTTGCCAGAATGCAGCAAGAAGCTGATTTAAATGTGCCGGTTCAAATGACTCTTCCTAGAATGTCATTTGAATTTTTAGGATTGCAATATGATCCTACGAGAAAATCTACTCAAACTCAAACAATTATTAATCAAACTCCTGATGGGCAGAATATAAAGAAAAATTATATGCCAGTTCCTTATAATATGAGATTTGAATTGTCTATTATGACTAAGTTGAATGATGATATGCTGCAAATTATTGAACAGATTTTACCTTACTTTCAACCAGCTTACAATCTTCCTATTAAGTATTTGGGTAATTTGAAGGAAATAAGAGATATTCCTATTCAATTAGATAATATTACAATGGAAGATGATTATGAAGGAAACTTTGACACTAGAAGAGCACTTATCTATACTTTAAGTTTTACTGCTAAGACATATGTCTTTGGTCCTATCGCAGATGTCACAGGAGATATTATCAAAAAGGTTTCTGTTGGATATGTTGCTGGTGGTAGAGGAACTAGTGCTTCTATTAATAGAGATCTCACTTATACTGTTCTTCCAAGAGCTACTAGAGACTACACCGGTGATGTGGTAGGATTGTTGGCTGAAAATGTTAACTTGACTGAGACAATTATTGATGTTGAATCTGGACATTCTATAGTTGCAGATAAGTACATCTATATTGGCACTGAAGAAATGTTTGTTGAAGGTGTTTCTGACAACAAACTTACAGTTAAGAGAAGTCAAGACAATACTACTCCTCAGAACCATGTATTAGGAGCTAAGGTGCTGGGAATTAATTATAGCGATGTTTCTACTGGAATTGGTACTATTGGTGAGGATAGTAATCTTATTCAGTTTGGAGATGACTTTGGATTTGATGGTACTGTGAGTTAAATAAATGTTATGGAAAAGTATGAGGAATTGAACAAAGAATTTAATGTTATTCCTACCGAGGTAACAGTAGATGAAAGTCAGGTAGTTGTGGGGGTTGATAGAGAAAAACCCGACAGACTTACTAAAACAGATATCGAAAAAGATTATGAGTACACTAGGGGTAATCTTTATAGCATAATAGAAAAAGGGCAAGAGGCTATTAATGGAATTCTTGAAGTTGCTCAAGAAAGTGATATGCCTAGAGCATATGAAGTGGCTGGTCAGTTGATTAAAAGTGTTTCTGATGCAACTGAAAAATTAATGGATCTTCAGAAAAAATTAAAAGATGTTAATGAAGAAGAAAAACAAAAGGGCCCAACTACAGTAAATAATGCATTATTTGTAGGATCTACTGCAGAATTGCAAAAATTATTGAAAGGTCAAAATACATCTAAATAGTACCGGGAGAGAAATCCCGCAGTACTTTAGTTACTCATAAGATGTCTGAAGACAATTTACCGTCAATAGAAGATTATAATAAGAATTCCATTCAGGGAATGCAGCAAGATGAGTTGCCTTCAGTTAATGATTTTTTAACAGAAGAGGAATTACCATCAGTTTCTGATTTTGTAGAAGAAAAAGAAGAAGAGGAAACTGTAGAAGAAATTATAGAAGAATTAGTAGAAAAAGAAGATACTTCCAGCGATCTTACTGAAATATTGCATTTAATTAATGCTGTTAGAAAAGATATTCCAGAAATTCCTGAAATAAAATATTATGATGAACAATTAGAGCAGTTAACTGAATATATTCAAGGAGTACGGGAAAGTATACCAGAAATACCGGAAATACCTGAGATACCAGAAGTAAGGTATTATGATGAAGATATAAATTTTATTCAGAAAAGTATTGATGTTATTAAGGAAGAAATTTCTAATCTTCCAGAGGTAAAATATTATGAAGATGATATTGAATTTTTAAAGGAATCTTTAAAGACAAGGATTGATGAAGTAGCTCAGAGTATTCCTACTTTTCCAAAATGGGTTAATGAAGTTAATGAGGTTCCAGATTTTTCTTGGATTGGGAAGACTTTTAGCGTTATAGATGATGATTTTATCAAGGTAGAAGATAAGATTAATTTAGTTGGAGGTAGAATTGATTCAGAAGTTTATGAACTTACTGAGATAATTGATACTAAGGATTTTGAAAGAAGAGTAGAAATTGATGAAATAAAGAAGACTTTTTCAGAGACTAAAGATAAGATATATGAAGAATTAAAAGAAGCTGCTGTAAAAATTTGGGATCATCATGATCAATTTAAAGATGATGATAGAAAATTAAAAAAGAGCGTTTTAAGTAAACTGAATGAATCTAAGCAAACTATTGAGGGAAAAATAAAAGATCTTAGTGAAGAGCATAATAAATCTCAGACTGCTTTGAGAGAGGTTATTGATGGATATGTTAATCAATTAAAAGAAGAACTAAAGAATCTTCCTGAGCCAAAATATTATGAAGATGATATTTTAAACGTTAAAAATGAAGTAATTAAATTAGAAGATAAAGTTTCTGGACATGTTATTAATATTGCTGAGTTATATAAACTTGTTGGTGAAATTAAAGAATCTGTTGTAGAGACTAAAAAAGAATTAAATGAAGCTACTGTATTAAATCCAGATCCAGAAACTAAACAGGGTGATGATCCACTTACCCCTATAGATCAGGATTTTGATTCATTAGCTAAGTTAGCTAAGAGTTATAAATTATTTGTCTCTAGAGTTCAACAACAATTATACAGCATTGGTGGAGGTGGTGCAGCTTTTATTAAAGATTTAGATGATGTTACTTTTGATCAAACTACTGGTTGGGGTCAATTATTAATTTATTCTGGTATTGGTACTGGATGGACTGGAATTTCTAGTTTAAAATTAGGTGCTACTGGAGCTGCAGGAACTTGGGCTGTTGATTCTGTTGGTATTAGTACCAATAAGGCTGTTGGTATTGCAACAGATACAGCACAATCTGGATATTCTTTATATGTTGTTGGAGATACAAGAATTACTGGTATCTTAACTATTGGTACTGGATCTATTACTCTTGATCCAGATCAAAGACAAATTAAAGGTGTTGATGAAATTATTATTGGTGCAGCAACTACTATCACGATTAAACAAGATTCACAAGGAGAAATTGAGTTTGCAGATAAGGATGGAAACCAAACATCTGTTGGAATAGGAACTACTGTTAGTATTAATACCACTGGTATAATAACTGCTACTAGTTTTCATGGTTCAGGAGAAGGTTTAACTGGAGTTGCATCTACTGATAATATTATCACTTCCACGGCAGCAACATTTACTAATGCTACTGATGCTACTTCTACTACTGCAGCATCTGTAACCTTTGCTGGGGGTATAGGAATTGCTAAGAGTGTTTATATTGGTGGATCTATAGAAGTAGATGGAAATATTAGTGCTGCTGGAACAGTAACTTGGGAGGATGTAACCAATCAAGATGTATTAGGACTTAGTACATTTAGAACTGGAGTACAAATAGGACCTCCAGCTACTGGAATTGGTATTACTCTTCAACAGAGTGGTGGATTATTTGCTGGCATTGTAACAGCTACTAGTTTTGTTGGTGATGGATCTGCATTAACAGGTGTAGCAGCTAGTACAACAATAGATAATCAAACTTTTGTTGTTGGTTCTGGTGGTACTACTATATTCAATTTAAGTCAAGAATATACCACAGGTAATCTTGATGTTTTCTTGAATGGTCTTAGATTAGTAAGAAGTTCAGATTATACTGAAACTGATGCTGATACTATTACTCTAAACACAGCAGCAACAGAAGGAGATGTAGTAGAGACGAAATCATTTAGAATAACTGGAAGTTTAGTAGATGCTTCTATTGGAGTTAGATCTGATGGAGTATCAGTAGGTTCTTCTATAGTAGTTCTTAACTTTATTTCTGGTTTTGGTACTTATCAAGATCTTGGCAATGGTACATTAGATATGTACCTTCCTACTACTAATATATCGCAAGAAATATTTAATGTTGGTGCTAGTGGGACTACTATATTAAGTTTGAGTAATAGTTATACATCTGGCAATATTGATGTCTATAGGAATGGTGTTCGTCTAGTACAAGGAAGAGATTTTACTGAAAGTGCTGATTCAGAAATTACTTTAGTTACTGCAGCAACCGAAGCTGATGTAATTCAAACTAAAAACTTTAAGACTGTTGGCAATATAGTCCAATCAGTTGGAGTTCAATCCGGTGGAGTTTCTGTAGCTAGTTCTGTAAATACTCTTAATTTTGTTGGAGTAGGTAATACCTTTATTGATAGAGGTAATGGAATTATTGATATATCAGTAAATTCAACCGGTCTTAATGTTAGTGGAGTAGCTACTGCAACAACCTTTAGTGGTTCTGGTGCAAGTTTAACTAACCTACCAGCAGGAAATTTAACTGGTACTGTTAGTGATGATAGATTGCCTGCTACAATCACTTCTAATATTACTGGTGATGTAACTGGTGATGTAGTAGGAGACGTAACTGGTGATTTAACAGGTACAGCAACAACTGCTACTAATCTTGCTAATGCAGCTAATATTACAACCGGAACTATTAATTCTGCTAGAATTCCTACACTTAATCAAAATACAACTGGAACTGCTGCTGGATTGACTGGAACTCCAGATATAACAGTTGGTACTATTACAGGTACTAATGTAAAAGCAACAGGAATCACTACAGTAACCAACTTTGATGCTACTGGAACTCTTGTAGAGGCATTTAGTTCAACTACTACTGCATGGAGTAGCAGTGCAGATCTTAATATATCTAATGGAAATGTTCATTTTAGTTCAGCTAATTTGGGTGGAACTAACAATACATTAAATATTGTATCCACTGCTGGTATTAATACTGATCTTGCAGTAGGACAGACTCTAAGTGTTACAGGCATAACCGCTGTTAATAGTTCTAGTGCATATGTTAATCATATCACCATTGATGGAGTTGCTGTAACTGAAAGTTGGGTGGGAGGTTCAGCTCCTTCTGACGGAGGTTCTTCAAATTATGATGTGTATTCGTTTACTATTTTGAAAACTGGAGATGCTACTTTTATTGTTATTGGCAATCAAAATACTACTTCATAAATATCTATATGAAAGATTTTAAATCCTATTTAAAAGAAGCTGAATCCGCAACTCAAAAATGTGGACAAGGAGAATATTGGTGCTATACTGATAAAAAGTGTAAAAAGATTCCTGCAGGATATCATGTAGGACGTGGAGGGTATTTAGCACATGATCATAAAAATGGCAATGGGTCCAATAATGGTAATGGGAATGGTAATGGTAATAATGGTGGGAATGGTCACTCTTCTGGCAACGGTGGAAATGGTGGAAACGGTGGCGGGTCTTCTGGTAACGGCGGATGATTGATAATATTATTACAGAAATAGGATTTATTCTGATTGGAGGAGCAGCTGCTGCTATTCCTATAGCATTAATGGGTCTTATTCTAAATAAAGAAAAAGTTTAAAAAAAGATGGATAAACCATTAAAAAGAATAATTAATACAGTTAAAGAAGCTGTAAGGATTGATACTCAGAATGGAAATGTGTATCAAGTTCTTTTTAGTTGGAGAGGAAAGACTTTATTAATGAAGTTATTTTTTCCTGAAATTAAACAACCAACTAGACAAGAAGTTCAAGTTGCATTAGATAAAGTTTATCCTAGCGCTCAAGTAAGAAGTTATTATAGATCTAATATAAATTATTCAGATACTTATATTAATGTTGGTAAGGGGGATGGTATAAAATAATGCCCACATCAAGTGAAATTTATCTTGGTAATCCTAATTTAAAAAAGGCTAATACTCAAGTTGAGTTTACCAAGGAAGATATTGAAGAGTATATAAAATGTAAAGATGATCCTGTATATTTTGCCAAACACTATATAAAGATTGTTACTCTTGATCATGGTTTGATGCCTTTCGAACCTTATCATTTTCAAGAAGAACTAATACACAATTTTCACGAAAGAAGATTTAATATATGCAAGATGCCTAGACAGACTGGTAAGTCTACCACTGTTGTAGCATTTTTGTTACATTATGCTGTATTCAATGATAGTGTTAATATAGGTATTCTTGCAAACAAAGCATCAACTGCTAGAGAACTTTTAAGTAGATTGCAAATTGCTTATGAAAATTTGCCTAGTTGGATGCAGCAAGGAATTTTATCATGGAATAAAGGATCATTAGAGTTAGAAAATGGATCTAAAATATTGGCTGCTAGTACTTCTGCCAGTGCTGTTAGGGGCATGTCTTTTAACATCCTCTTTCTTGATGAATTTGCGTTTGTTCCTAATCATATTGCTGATGCATTTTTTAGTTCTGTTTATCCTACTATCACCTCTGGTAAGTCAACCAAAGTTATTATAGTTTCTACTCCACATGGTATGAATCATTTCTACCGTTTGTGGCATGATGCTGAGAGAGGTAAAAATGAATATACACCTACTGATGTTCATTGGAGTGAAGTTCCAGGAAGAGATTCTAAGTGGAAAGAACAAACCATTGCTAATACATCAGAGTCTCAATTCAAAATTGAGTTTGAATGTGAATTTTTAGGATCTGTTGATACACTTATAGCTCCTAGTAAATTAAAAACTTTAGTTTATGATTCTCCTGTACAAAAGAATGCTGGATTGGATATTTATGAAATTCCTCAGAAGGATCATGATTATGCAATGACAGTAGATGTTGCTAGGGGGGTAGGAAGCGATTATTCTGCATTTGTAGTAGCAGATATTACTGAGTTTCCTCATAAAATTGTAGCAAAGTATAGGAATAATGAAATTAAACCTATGCTTTTTCCTAGTGTAATTGAGGAAGTTGGAAAAAATTATAATGATGCCTTTGTATTATGTGAAGTTAATGATGTTGGAGATCAGGTAGCATCTATTTTGCAGTATGATTTGGAATATCAAAATCTTCTTATGTGTTCTATGAGGGGTAGAGCAGGTCAGGTAGTAGGACAAGGATTTTCTGGCAAGAAGACTCAATTAGGAGTTAAGATGTCTAAGACTGTTAAGAAGGTTGGTGCTCTTAATCTTAAGACTTTAATAGAAGAAAATAAAGTTACTCTTTGTGATTATGAGATTATTTCTGAACTTACTACTTTTATCTCTAAGCATAATTCATTTGAAGCAGAAGAAGGATGTAATGATGACCTTGCAATGTGCCTTGTAATATATGCATGGTTAGTAGCACAAGATTACTTTAAAGAACTTACAGATCAAGATGTAAGGAAAAGATTATATGAAGAACAGAAAAATCAGATAGAACAGGATATGGCACCCTTTGGATTTATGTCAGATGGTCTAGATGAAGATAGTTTTGTAGATGCTGATGGTGATAGATGGTACACTGATGAGTATGGAGACCGATCTTACATGTGGGAGTATATGTAAAGGTTCAAAACAATAAATAATTTCTAGAGAAACTGAGACTCGGAGAAAAAAAACATGGCGACTCCTCAATTATCTCCCGGAGTTTTGACACGGGAAGTTGATCTAACAGTCGGGAGAGCTGATAATATTCTTGATAACATTGGTGCTATTGCTGGTCCTTTTGAAATTGGTCCTGTAGAAGAAGCAACTAATATTGCTACTGAACAAGCATTAATCAACGAATTCGGCAAACCGATTTCTACCGACGCTCAGTACGAGTATTGGCTAAGTGCATCATCATTCCTTTCGTATGGGGGTGTTCTTAAAGTTGTTAGGGTTGATGGTACAACATTAAACAACTCTAATGCTGCCGTAGGATACGCTCAAACCACTAGTTTGAAGATAAAGAACTATGATGATTATCAAGCTAATTGGGATGGGGAAAGCGTAGAATATACTTATGGATCTAAGAACCCAGGTAGTTGGGCTAATAATTTAAAAGTTTGCTTCATTGACGACTTTGCAGATCAGACAATTGGTATTGCAACTACTAATGTTAGTGCATGGACGTCAGTGGGATATGGAGTTACTAAAGCTCTTAGTCACAGTCTTCCTGGAATAGGAACTACATCAGCTTTTACCGGATATGTAAAAGGTATTGTTACTGGTGTTGCTACCGATTCTACTAATGGTGTTTCATTCGTTCATGTAAAAGTTACTGATAGAGTTTCTTCTGCAGGTACAGCAACTCCGATTACGTATGCTGAGGGAACTAAAGAAGCATCGTTCCTTCAAAATAACACTGTATTCTTTACAACTAATGCTGGAGTACAGACCGGTCCAACTGGAGCAAATGCAACTGCAGGTATAAATGTAGATACAGTTGAGGATTGGTATGATAACCAAACTCTTGGATTAACTAATTCGGTTGTTTATTGGAAATCTTTAGCTCCAAAACCAACCACAAATGTATATGTCAATGATCGCAAGGGCGCGAATGATGCTTGCCACGTTGCTGTTGTTGACGATCTTGGAACTGTAACCGGTATTCAAGGAAACCTTCTTGAGAAACATGTAAGTCTTTCTAAAGCAGCAGATACAATTTCTTCTGTAAATGCTCCACAGAAAACTTATTATAAGAATTATCTTGCTAATTATTCTGATCACCTATACGCAGGATATAATCCTTCAATAGCAGAAGACGCCTATTGGGGAACAAATCCTGTAGCAACTGGATTCTCTACATCTTGGACGAAAGTTACCACTGGAGATGGTCTCTGGGGACTAGACGCACAAGGTGTTACATTTAGTGCTATCGGTAATGTTTCTTATACTCTTACTGGTGGTGTTGATTACTCAGCTGCCGGAGGACAAAAAGCAACTTTGGGTGATTTGATTAGTGGATATCAACTCTTCTCTAATAAGGATGAGATCGAAGTTGATTATCTAATCAATGGTCCAGGACTTACAATTGAGTCTGAATCTCAAGGTAAAGCAAATTATCTCCTTTCAATTGCTGGAGATAGAAAAGATTGTGTAGCAGTACTTTCTCCACATAGAGCGAACGTTGTTGATCTGACAAATACTACAGATCAAACAAATAATGTCATTAAGTACTTTAGTCCACTTTCATCTTCCTCTTATGGAATCTTTGATAGTGGTTATAAGTACATGTATGACAGATTTAATAATAAGTTCCGTTGGGTTCCAACTAATGGGGACGTAGCAGGATTAATGGTAAGGACAAATATTAATGCCTTCCCTTGGTTCTCTCCTGCTGGCGAACAAAGAGGAATTCTTAATAATGCAATTAAACTTGCATATAATCCCTCTAAAGCACAGAGAGATCTTCTATATCCTCAACGTATTAACTCTATTGTTAATCAAAAGGGTGTTGGTATTATGCTCTTCGGTGATAAGACTGCGCTCTCTTATGCATCCGCATTTGATCGCATCAATGTTCGTCGTCTATTCCTTACTGTAGAACAAGCACTACAGAGATCTGCTGAAGCACAATTGTTTGAACTTAACGACCAAATAACCAGATCTAACTTTGTCAACATTGTTGAACCTTACCTTCGTGATGTTCAAGCGAAGAGAGGTGTTTATGACTTCCTAGTTATTTGTGATGAAACAAATAATACGCCTGATGTGATTGATAACAATGAATTCAGGGCAGATATCTTCCTGAAGCCAACCAAATCAATTAACTTCATTACACTTACATTCGTTGCTACCAGAACGGGTGTTAGCTTTGAAGAAGTGGCTGGTAAAGTTTAATTTAATTTATTCAATATTAAACCATAGGAGGAACACTAAATGTCAACGCTTAGAACAATCACCGCTTTTAAATCAAAGCTTTCGGGCGGCGGTGCAAGACCGAATTTATTTGAGGTCGAAATTCCATCATTTCCAGAAGCTGCCGGTCAAAATACCTGGAGAACCGGCGATAATCAAGAATCAGACACTTTTAGATTCTTATGTAAAGCAGCCTCTTTGCCTGCTTCTACAGTAACTCCAGTAGAAATTCCTTTTAGAGGTCGTATTTTAAAAGTTGCTGGAGACAGAACTTTCGATGTATGGTCTACAACTATTATTAATGATGAGAATTTCATTATTCGAAATGCCTTTGAAACTTGGATGCAGGGTATAAGTAAGCATAGTAATGCTACTGGTGCAACTGACCCTGGTTCATATATGACTTATGCACTGGTTCATCAATTAGGAAGAGGTGCTGATGCAGGACCTTCTTCAACTTCTGCTTCCTCTTCAGTAAGTGGAACTCAAATTACTCCATTAAAGACTTATACTTTCTTTGACATTTTCCCAACAGAGATTTCTGCTATAGATCTCTCTTATGAGAATACAGATGCTATTGAAGAGTATACTGTTACCTTCCAGGTCCAATACTGGGAGCCAGGTTCTTATACTAAAGATCCCGCTTAATTTGACACGCTAAATACTATCAGTAGACTAGTATTTAATAAATCATGGCTAAATTATTTGGGTTCTCTATTGAGGACACAGAACCATTATCGCCAAATGTAGTTTCTCCCGTTCCTCCTAACAATGACGATGGAGTTGACGCTTATTTGAGTAGTGGTTTTTTTGGTTCTTATATTGACATTGAAGGTGTTTATCGGACTGAATTTGACCTTATTAAAAGATATCGTGAAATGGCACTTCATCCAGAAGCGGATAGTGCCATTGAAGATATTGTAAATGAAGCAATTGTATCTGATTCAAATGATAGTCCCGTAGAGATTGATCTGGATCATTTAAATGCTAGTGATGGTATAAAAAATAAGATAAGGGAAGAGTTTAAGTTTGTTCTTGAACTTTTAGATTTTGGTAGAAAATCTCACGAAATTTATAGGAATTGGTACGTTGACGGGAGATTATATTATAACAAAGTAATTGATATGAAAAAGCCCCATGAGGGGATGCAAGAATTACGGTACATTGACGCAATGAAAATGCGTTATGTTCGTAAGCCAAAGAAGACAGAAGCTAGTAAAACTATGCGTCTGTCAAATACAAATCAGGATAATCCAATGGATTATGCCTTTCCTGAGATTGAAGAGTACTTTGTTTATAGTCCAAAAGCAAATTGGCCCACTCAAAATCCTGCCTCTATGGGAGGAACAGGTGGAGTAAAGTTTACTAAAGATTCTATTTGTTATGTTACTTCAGGTTTAGTAGATAGGAATAAGGGATCAACACTTTCATATCTCCATAAAGCAATTAAATCACTCAATCAATTGCGTATGATTGAGGATAGTTTAGTTATTTACAGACTATCAAGAGCACCAGAACGTAGAATATTCTATATTGATGTTGGTAATCTTCCTAAGATAAAAGCAGAACAATATCTTCGTGATGTTATGATGCGTTATCGTAACAAGTTAGTTTATGATGCATCTACTGGTGAAGTCAGAGATGATAAGAAATACATGTCTATGCTAGAAGATTTCTGGCTTCCAAGACGTGAAGGTGGACGTGGTACTGAAATTTCTACTCTTCCAGGAGGTCAAAATCTGGGAGAAATTACTGATATTGAGTACTTTAAGAAGAAACTTTATCGTTCTCTTAATGTTCCTCCCTCAAGAATGGATGGAGAAGGTGGATTTAACCTAGGAAGATCTTCTGAGATCCTAAGGGATGAAGTTAAGTTCAGTAAGTTCGTTTCACGTTTGAGAAAAAGATTCTCTTACATGTTTAATGACTTGTTGAAGACCCAATTACTCCTTAAAAATGTAATTACTCCTGAAGATTGGCAAGTAATGGAAGAGCATATTCAATATGACTTCTTATATGACAATCATTTCTCAGAACTTAAAGAAGCAGAACTCTTTAATGAAAGATTATCAATGGTTGCAGTTGCAGAACCATATGTTGGTAAGTACTTCTCTCAAGATTATGTAAGACGTAAGGTTCTTCGTCAGACTGATGAAGAAATTCTAGAACAAGATAAATTGATTGACAAAGAAATTAAGGATGGAACTATTCCAGATCCTGCTGATATGATAATGGATCCAGCTGGTTCAGGAGGAATGTTACCCGCACCTATACCAGAACCAGGAATGGAAATGCCAGGTGCTACTGCTGCAGCTACTCAAGCTAATACAGATACAGTAGAATTAGATGCCAATATTGTTAAATCTAAATCCCCACCAAAAGGAGGTGTGATCTAGGATGACGGAGGAAAGGAGTCCTTTAAAAAATGATGTATATGCTACTGATAATTTTGATTGGACTAAATGGAAGAATGATGATATGGAATGGAACGTCCAGATGAAAATGAATATAAAAGAGGTTAGAATGCTTTATAGTATGATCTCTTTTTATCTTCATAACTACTCAGGAGCTCCTGGAAGACCTCCTGAAGAAGATAGTTATTTGCCATTTCTACAGCAAGAATTATATAAAATGCTCCAAGATTATAACCTCACTCACAATAAAGTATAAATACTAAAGATTCTACACAATATATGGTATTAGAATATGGATGAATTAATGGATATGATGGTAGATGATGCGTCTGCTTCACAAATCAGTGATAAAATCAAAGATATGCTTTTTGCAAAATCTGCAGAAAGAGTAGATGCTTATAAGCCTACAGCTGCTAGTTCTGTATTTGATGCAGAAGTTGAAGATGAAGTTGAAGATGAAGTAGAAACAGAAACTGAAGTAGAAGCGGAAGCAGAAACTGAAGTAGAAGACGAAGTGGCGCAACCCACTGCAAAACTTTTCTAAATAAAGGTAAATGAACTTATAGGACTATAATGGCATATAGATCGGTTGGGGTAGGAACCTCAGTATCAATTCCAAATCCTGAATCTGCTGCAGTTCAAACTGATGTATTTGATGTTCAATCTGATACTATTAGGATTGTAGCGGTAGGTGCAGATTGCCATGTTACTGTAGGAAGTACTCCTTCAGCAAC
>VTLG01016413.1_pt1 | contig 31806 bp, 46 predicted proteins | sample 4694571 | NCBI WGS metagenome assembly VTLG01 (sample SAMN12604809, study PRJNA352737) | marine metagenome | biome: ENVO:00000447; feature: ENVO:00000209|ENVO:00000569|ENVO:01000036; material: ENVO:00002151; isolation source: viral sequences binned using virsorter ...
GGATGGTGAATTAAAGGTTATGGATGGGTATAAAATAAAAGAATCAGATAGGGTTAAGATATTAAAACACATACCAGAGTATAAGAAAACTGTTAGTGATTTGCAATATTTACCACATCCAAGTACGTATTTATACCAGAGAATTTGGGAAAGTGAATTAGATATAGTAAAGAAGAAGGTAGAATTTAGGAGAGATGTGACGGATACCAGTTGGATAGGGTATTGTAGTAAGTGCAGTAAGTCTGATTTCTATGAAAATTACAATTTTGATTCACATTGTTGTGGTAGTAGATTATTACCAAGAAAAAATGCAAGTAAAATATAAAATTGAGGGGTGTTTTAATTTATCGGTTTGGGCGCTTATCCTTTGTGCGCCTGGATATTCCTTTGGCACCCCTCAAACAAATTAGGAGTTATTAATGCCAACTAAAAAACAGTTATCACATGAGGAAATAGACGAAAAAAGAAGGCAACGCAATATGGCAAAACGCCTTATGTTAGATAAATTACGTATGTATTTAGGTGTTTGTGCGCCATTTTTATTAACTTTAATGGTAATAGCTTTAATATGGTCGGCTCAAGTATTGGAAGAATCGAAACTGGCAGTTGTAACTGGTTTAATTTCAACAATTTCTATAGGTTTGCTTAATATTTTAAATGGTATTTCTGTGCCACAGCCAGAGGACCCAATGGCAGCTTCGCAAGCTAAATTGATTGATATGATAAAAGAAACTTTAGAAAAAGGTAGTACAGAGGTGAGAGTTGATAAAAATATGGTTTCTATAGGAAAAGATGGTGCAAGTCAAGTAATTGCGAGTTCTGAAAAGGATTTGGTGAGTGGTTTGAGTGATAATCAGAGGTTAGAGGTGTTAAATATGATAAATAAAATAGAAAAAGGTAAAAAATGATAGATATATGTGCTTATTTGTTATATGGTAGTTTGTTTTGGGGTGTTGGTGAGGGTTTGAATTGTATGTATCCGAGGTTAGAAGATGATTATAATAGTGAGGGGTTGGTTTGTAAGTGGAAAGAAGAAGATTTTGATTTAATTGAGGGTGAATATGTATTAAAAGAGGTTAATTCTGGTGATAATGTATTTGAGGCCAAGGCTCGAAAGAGGTATTGGGATAAAAGGAATAATAAATGAGTGAATTTTTATTAGCATTAGGGAAGGCAACAATTATATCTGCGTGTATTATGATATGTTGGGTTGCTATTAAGATAAAATACCAAATGTGGAAACAAAGCAAAGGAGAATAGTATGAAAATTTTAAAGCAAGATGATTGTGTTAGGATAATATTGGGGGGTATAAATAATGATTCTTTATGTATTCAACAATGCGATATTAATGGAAAATGGAACGTCCCTTTAGTATTAACTAGCGAAGAAACAAAATTAATAAAAGATAATTTATAAGCAAAGGAGAATAGTATGAAAAAGTCAAGTCAAAAGGAAAAAGTATTAAATTGGTTAAAAAGAGGTCGAACACTTACCCCTCTGGAGGCCTTAAATCTTGGGATGGGTATGAGGTTAGGCGCAATTATTCATGTATTACGAAAAGAAGGGCATGATATTGTAGATATAGGTAAGGAAAAGTATTCCGAGTATAAATTGATGTCAAAAGGGGGGATGCTTAATTTTTGAAATTAAAAGATAAATATAGGTTAGCTTTACAAGCGCTTGAAGATGTAGATAGCTTTTATAAAGGGGAGAGTTATAGAAATCCCAGAATGATTATAAAAAGTGCGCTACAAAAACTTAAAAAACCTAAAACAACTATAATAAAAAAGGTGACTGGATTAGTATGGAGAACATCGTCAAATCTAAACTGGAAAAAATAGTAATACCAATAACAATAAAAAGCCTTAATAAGTTATTGAGAGAACATTGGAGCGCTAAAGGTAAATTAAAGCGTGATTATCAGTTATTAATAGTAAACCAGATGCGATTAAATAAGATAAGAAAAACAGAGGTTGGTGAAAAGTGGGTTGTTCATATTCATAGTGTAAGAAAACGTAAGCTAGATTTTGATAATTTAGTAGGGGGTTGTAAGATATTATTAGATGCCCTTTGTGAAGAATCTTTTATCTGGGATGATGATGAGAAACATATAGTGGTCCATTATACACAATCAACAGAGAAGGGCGACGGATACACACTAATAACAAGAGAGAAGGCTTTAAGTGAATAAAGAAAAGGTACTAGACAAATACCCATTAGAAATACTAATTAAAATAATAAATGATATGGGAGATTATATTATAGATGTTCAAGAAGAAGAAGGTTTAATAGTGCCAGATACAATACTACAAGCATTAGCTGTAGGTTGCGCTATCATAAACGAATCTAATATAGATACAGAGAAGATAACAATGGTAAATATAAATAACTATATAATAGGATTAACATAGATGAACAAGAGAAGCAAGTATTATAAATACAATATTAAAGTATCTAAAGAAACAAGAGAAGAAGGTTATGCTGTTTATGTACATTATTATACACCTCATTATTCAATCGATATGAGAGATTATATGCTTCATTGTAGTACTACTATAGTAAAGTCATTTAAAGACTTTATAAGGCTAATTAGAAGCGTTTATAAGCATTTAGATAGTATAGAGTTACTTAATGTTAAATAGTATAGCTAGATATTGGTCGAAAGGTCATACAAACAACATATTTAGTACGTCAAAGGCCTAAAGAGTATGAAAAAGAATATGGGGGTGGGGGTAGGCGTATGAAAAAATACCCTCTTTCTGAGGTAACCACACGTAAAAATTGCTAATATTAATGTTGAAATAAATGGGGGTACGTTAAATTAAGATGAGTGAAAAGAAAAGTATATTTAAGCCTTTTCCAAGCGATATTAAGACTGGGGGGCATCCAAAAAAGATATATAAGGGGAATATGAGCCAAGACCAGCGTATAAGAATGAGTGCTAGGGTAGCTTCTGGAAATGGAAGGTGTTGGTGGATATATAAGTTTTTAATGCACAATCCCTTGTATGGTAGTAAACGTTAATATTGGTTTTAACGTTAATTATACTTTTAATATTGTTAATTTTTTTGATATGGTACGTTTAAGGGGTATATATGGAACGTGAATTAACTGCTACGCAGAATAGTGCTATAGATATGATAGTAGCGAACCCTGGAATAAAAAGGGCCGAGGTAGCAAGAACTATAGACGTTAATGTTCAAACGTTAAATAAGTGGTTTAAAAACCCAAATTTCAGTAATGCGTGTTATGATAGGTTTATGCAATTACGTTCACCTAAATTAATGAGTGTACTGGATTCAATGTTTAGAGAAGCTGAAGAAGGTAGTGTAGCAGCTGCTAAATTAATATTTGAACATTATGGTAAGTTAGAAAAGAAAATAAGTATTAAAATTGAATCACCATTTGAACGTTTTTTACAATCTAAAAATTTAGGTGATATACAAGATGCAGAATTTACTATAGATGATGCCAAGCAAATGGCCCAGAATCATGAAATAACGTCTGATTTGCCACCTAGAAACCCAGAAGCCAATAGTCACCACAGAAAAATACAAGAAGGCAAGCGCGTTAAGTCTAAAATACGTACCACTAAACAAAAAATAAAGAAAAATAAAAACCAAAACGCAAGATACCACTTACGTAAACGTGCTAAAGCAGTAGAGTTACAAATGTTACCACCTGGAAAACCAAAAGAAGAAACCAGACGTGCATGGATGCGTGAATTAAAAAAACGAGAAGAACATTTAGGCATTATATACCCAGACTAATATATTTTTTTATTATGTTATGCAATATTTTACTTGCACAATAGTTTTATTACCCCTAAATTACTGTGTAATGATAATTAAAAAAACAAAGGAAACCGAAATGAAAATAATAACAAAAACACAAATTAATAAAATGTCTTATTATATACACCCTAATTTACCAAACCATAAAATATATACAGACAGTATTAACAAAATACCTGCAAGAAAAAATATTGATAAAAGTAAATATATATTAATAAACAAAGGAAAATAAAATGAAAACATTATTAACATATAAACAATTACACGAATACTTAAAAGATTTTGTTGCTGATATTAATACAAAATTTGTTACACATATAAATAGCCATATGCAAATATGTATTAATAAAGAATTAATGATGGAATTAGATAAAAAAATATCAAATATTGGTAATAGTGCTTTTAAAACTTTGTTAGACAAATCATCATATGAAGATAGATTAAGATTTGTTGTTTATACAATTAACACAAAAGCTAAATAAATAAACAAAGGAGAATAACGTGAAAGTAACAAATGAATTTATGAAAGGCTTTTTTTGGGGTATAGTATTTGCAATTATCTGGTATCTACAAGCTGACCCAGTATATGCAAATGATTTTCAACGTGGTGATGTTGAATGGAAACCTTTATACGTTAAAATAGTTAAATAAACAAAACATCGGAGTAAATTGTTCCCATGTTTTAATGTTTAATGCAAGAAATTACTTGCATAGTAGTTTAAAGTGTTTTAATTTATAGTGTTATGAGAAACGTAAGAAAAACAAAGGAGATAAAAATGAAATATATTGAATTGATACACAATAAAAAAATAAATGCTTTGCTTGAGCATTTAAATACTAATTGCAATAGTAATAACTATTATTCTTATGCTATTGAAAATGGTAGAAAATATGATAAAATAGTTAGTAGTAGTGGGTTGAATGGTAATCATTCTGGAAAAAGTGTTTATTGCTTCATAGAAAAAGAAACTGGTAATATTTATAAACCAGCTGGTTGGAGAGGGCCATATAAAAAAGGTGCCAATGCAATTAGAGCAAATGTCTATGAGATTGAAAGCTATAAAAATGCAGATGCCTATGGTTCTTGGTTGTATTTATAAAAATAAATAACGTTTTTTAGAGGGGGTTATTAAATTAATCCCCTTTTTTTTATATTAAATGCAAGAAAAAGGTTGCACAGTATATAGAAATGTCTTAGATTGTATTGTTATGATAAATGAAAAAACAAAGGAAATCAAAATGGAAACAAAAAAATATTTGAGTTGTAAAGAAACTGCCAAGTTAATTAGAAAAGGTTTGAAAACTAATTTCCCTGGCGTAAAATTCAGCGTTAGAAGCGATACTTATGCTGGTGGTGCTAGTATAAGAGTTAAATATACTAATGGCCCATTAACAAAAGATGTTGAGGCCTATGTTAAGCAATATGAGGGTGCTGGGTTCGATGGAATGACAGATTATAAATATTACATGAGCCATTATATGAATACTATCACAGGTGAAATATGTTTAGCAAAATGTGAACAAACATATAGCAGCCATGAGGTTGATGAAGAAATACCAGAAGGTGAAGGATGGGTTGCTGTTAGCTTCGGTGCTGATTATGTTTTCGTTAGACAAAATTTGACTAAAGAAATTGTTGAAGAAGCTATTGAGATTTCTGAAAATCAACATCCTCAAATTAAAGGTTTGATTGAGGTACGTGAGGGTTATAGTGGTGCTAATGTTTGTTGTCATGCTTTGCTTGAAAAATTGCACCATAGTAATGAAGCACAATGGTTAAATAACCAAGTTTACAAAAACATAAGATTAGTGGCTCAAGCTAATTATATAATGGGGGCGTAATGGAAAAAACAAAAATAAAAACATGGGTTTTTGAAAATGGTGTTGATTTATGTGGTGAGGTTTTCACCACATACGAAGGTAATGAGATAATGAAATTTACTTTTAAAACTTTCGAAGAATGTGAAAAATACTTTTTCAATATATTTGATACATTACAAACAATACCAGTATCTACTAAAGTAATTGGTAAAAAAATATTTATATTCAAGAAAAACCTTGCATATATTAAATAATAGTTTTAGATTACTGTGTAATGATTATTGAAAAAAACAAAGGAAAGTAAAATGAAAAAAAGTGATATATATTATGTGGTTTTAAATGGTTTGATGTCTAAAGTTTATTATTGTAATAAGAAAAAACTTTTAAACAATCAAAAAGCTAAATTAACTCTTGTAGATATTGTTGTTGGGAGTATAGATTTAATGATGCAAGAGTTGGGTGTTAGTGAATACGTAGTTAAACAAAATAACAAAACTTATTTGGTTCAAGTATGAGTGTTGAAATAAAATATTATGTTGATGCGATGGTGTTAAATGAAGCGCCAAGAATGATTTTCAGACGTATGGTACAAGAGGGTAGTGTTATGTATGAATATTGTAATGAGGTGCGTGGATGGACCCAGAACCAAGAATTAGCTGCTAAAATTTGGGGTTATCAATCTGGAGAACTGGCTGATGAAATACCAACAAAACAAGCATTAGAAATTATTAATAAATGGAGTGAAAACTGGGATGTCTAAAAAACGCAATAAAAAACAACATACTGAATATTGGCATGATTATAGTAATGATGATTTTGCTACAATTAAAAAGAAAAAGTAATTTAAATTTCTTCTAATGCAACATAAACTCGGTGTGTGTTTGATTCTTTGTTATAAGTTTTATAAAAATCTTTAATTTTAAATTTAGTTCCTTGATTAAATAACACCTCTTTCTCTATTTCAAAACCAGAGGTACCATCTAATACTGTTCCTGTTTTTCCTTCTATTTCAATTTTTACTTGTACATTCTTTCCACCTCTTGCACTATACCCTTTTGTAAAATCTGTAGCTATTTCTACATCAGCAGATGTGGACCAAAATCTATTTGCTTTTATTTCATCGCCTATATTGCCAAATTGTTTAACTATGTCATCTAATTTATCATCAGTTACTGCAAATCCTCTATAGGTGGTGCCTTTAAAATTTGGCGCTTCCTTTAAAGTTTTTGTTAATTGATTGTAAATAGTTTTTGTTCCTTCATAATCATATTTTCCAATAGTTAATACATCCCCTAAACCACTACTTGTCCTTGTAATATAAAATTCATCTTTATATAAAGGGTCTTTCATAAATCCTTTTTTGTCATTAACATATTTATGAAATGAATTAAATCTTGCAAATTCACCACCACTATATTCTCGTAAAACTTGAATCTCAAATGGGTTTTTTGTTTCTAAAGCATTTTTTCCATCAGCCAAGAAAAAATATTCTTTATTATCTGCAAAAGATTTGTTGAATTTAGACATATTGGCTTTATACTCTTGGCTACCTGGGTCACCAAAATAAACATCATCAATACCTTCAAAACCACTTTTAAATGGCTTTTTATCTTTTAATTTTATTTTTTTACCTATTGTTTCCCACCCTTTTGGCCTATCTACCTCAGCCCATTTTTTTGCTAATATTAATTCTATTTCATCTTTACGTGCTTGTGTAGTATTTGCTGCTCTCATTTCTTCATACAATGGATGGCTAAATTTTTCTTTAACGTGAATACTTTTTTTAGTATGAAATTGTAACTCTAATCTATGTTTAGTATCTGATTCTAAAATATAATGAACGCCCTTATAACCATCATCACCCCATTTATTTTTTACTTTTAAAATTTTATACCCTTGAGATTCTAAAGTAGCTATAGTTTGATTTATGCCATTTACATAACCAGCATCGTCAAATACACCAGTATATCTAATAACATCATTAATACTCTCTGATAATATTGATGGAATAGGTGCGCCTTCTAATTTATTATAGTCTATTAATTTACGTGCTAAAGATTCTTGGCCTTTCATTCTATACTTTAAGCCAGTCATTTTACCACCCACACTTTCAACGTTACTAACTATACTACCAGTAATATCTGGTTCTACTGCATTTGCTTGTCTTACTATAGCCTTTGCGTGTGACCTTGATGTTGCATATCTTAATACTTGAGTAGCTTGGGGTGCTACTGTAGCGCCTTTTTCGGCCTTTAATTTGGCTTTTCTGGCTACTTCTAGCTTACTGTCTATTCTACCTACTGGGTCAAGCACACAATAGCAATAACCACCACATACGGACCATCCAGAGCCTGGCAGTCCTTCCCTAGCCCAATCATTGTAGCTTTTCATTTCACCAGCACGAGAATCACAATCACCACAAATTTTATGACCACCTACCGTAACCCATGTAAATATATCGCTTGTTCCGTATTCTTCAAATTGGCCTAATCTGCTCGCTTGGTTCATAGTATTTACAACATCTTCTTTAATTTCATTTCTAAGAGTGCCAAATAATTTTCCACCTTTAGACATATCATCAGTCATTAATTTTTTTATTTGCTCTGGACCTACGCCTTGCGCTACTAAATTTTGATATGTTTTTTCAAATCTATTAGTAAATGATTCAGTAGCAAAAACCATTTTATCTAACTGGCCTAATACCATATTTTCTACATTATTAGGTAGCCCTTTATCTATAGCTTCTAATATAGGTAAAAAATCATCCCCAAATAATTCTTCATAATTAATAGCCATTAAAACCTTCTAAATCTGCCAGTAAATTTTGTTTCTATACGTAATTTTATATCTAATTGCATACGCTTGTATTGGTCACCACCTGGCTTAACATCTTTAGTAAGCCCAAACCATTCACGCTTAGGAACAACTGCTCCTGTGTACCATTGTTTAGGGTTTGTTTGTTTAAATTCTCGATTATGCCAATAGCCATGCGTATTTTTGCCTTCTAATCTAAACATTGGTTTTTGTGTTGTAGCTTTTCTTATGCCTACTGCTCTTAATGCTCTTGGATTACTGGCGCTTTTTAATCCACGATTTAACAACGGTTTTGGCGCAGAATCACCACGCAATTCAACAGAGTGTGGCTTTAGAGGTTCAAATGGATTGCCATGAATATCTACACCTTCATCTAATCCATTTTGTATAGATACATTTAAATGATTACCTAATTGATTTACTGCATCAATAAAAATATCATCAAGGGCATCGCCTACATTTCTAAAGCTAAAATTTGTTCTTATTTTAGGTGGTTGGGCCATTTAAGTTATCCAATGCAAATTTTTTACCAATTTTATGTGCTTTCATAAAATCTTTATAATGTTTAACAAATATAGCTTCTGCAAAATCACGAGCATATTGCTGTGGGTCATTTATAACCTCATCAATATCAACTTGTGGTATTTCTACATCTATGTCATTAAGATTCTGTAGGTCTTTGACGTATTCTATTAAAAGCTGATTGTATGGATTCTGGTTTGCCAATTTCGTTTACCTTTTTATTTTCATCTATAATTGCTTGTGCTTCTTCTATTGTTAAATCTTTGTTATATTTTACCATTAATTTAGCTTGTGTAGTCATATTTTGTTCTAATGCAAAAGTATCTAATAAAATTTGGTCCTGTGCAGTTTTAGGATATTCTGGTTCTGTAAAATCTAATTTTAATTCACCAGATATATTTATATTATGAATACTTGCTATCATTTTTTCCATTTCAAAAAATTGATGTTCATAGCCCTCCCATAATGGTAAATCACTTTGCCAATCTTCATACCTTTCAAGGTCTTTAATTTTTAAAGCTACACCAGATGGAACCTCACCACCATCTTGCGCAAATTGTACGTATAAATGGTTATTTTGTGCGCATATGTCCAATTCATGCTTACACAACTCAATAGCATCTTGTACTTGGCCTTGTGGGCTTATAATATTAAAATTAGAGCCTTCTGGCAATATTAACATTTCATCGGAGCCATAACGTTGTACATTTTCATCGCTATACATTCCAGTAGCAACTGGTTGGCCAAACATTTGAAACCTCATCCCTAAATTTGCTTCAGTTAATAATATATTTATATTTTCATTACATGAAATAATATCATAAGAACCAGACACAATAAAATCATCCATTTGAACATTTCTATGAGTAAATACAAATGGTAATACATCTAAACCATGAGGTGTTTGTTTTTCTATATTACCATCTTCATCATATATAATATAATTTGTATCATCCCAATACGCCCATTTAGGATTTTGTGTATCTGATATATCATAAACGTTATTTAGTAATGGGTGCATTATTGCAATAGGATTAAAAGGGTCATCTCCAAAAAAAGCATCAAAATAATACAATGGATAATAATCAAAATAAGGTTTTTCATTTCTATCATATTTCATGACTACCCTATTTGCTATAGTTCCTATTAGCCTTGTCATTCGTTCTATGTGGGCCATTTTTGCATTTTTCATTAATGTTAAATTATTATACTTATCATTAACATTACGAATAGCACCACGCCCAGTATAAAGCCTTGATAAGCGTTCAATAAAACGCTTTGTAATGTTAAAACATGATGGTGGAACCTCTTTAAATGTTTCAGCTTTAAATCTATTTTTAATATATTTATAAGTATTATCACCATCATAATAATCTAAATATCTATTAACTAAATCCCTTCTACGTTTTTGTATCATTTGTTTATGCGCTAAAACGGATTCTGATATTATTTCTTGTGCGTAATTGCTCATATTTTATGTGTCCTAATTTGAAATTGTTTTATTGGTACGTGATTAACTATTCCATAACGTAGGGCATCTGCACCATGGTCATGTAACCCATCTTTTAATGGTTCATTTTTTAAATGTGTACCATCTTTATGCTCTGGGTATCTATAACTTTCTAAATCTTCTATTAAACCTATGCACTTTTTAGAGATATGTAAACGTATAACATCATCTGCGCTTCTAATAAAGCCCCTAACGTGTGATATTCCAGAAGCTATTGACCTACTAGCCCTATCACGCAAAGCAAAAACTCTGTGACCAGTTTTTTGATAAAATATTTCTGCTTCACCTACACCTACACTAGATTGAACTTGATAACCAGCTGGGTCACCATACACTCTAGTTATGCGCCAAGGTCTAGCTTTAAACATACTTATAAACATATCTAACTTTATATTTTTTTGATGTATAATTTCATCAATTACGTTAATATGTGTAATACCATTATGCTTAAATGATTGAAACCAAATACAAGCTGGCATCCTAAAACCAAAGTCAATACTAGCAAATACTGGATACGCAGGATTGTAACCAGTTTCAATAACGTGTGTTTCACGTGAAAACTCTGGGTAAACCCTACCACTCATAACAGTAAATTTACTACCATATTCTTGTTCAAATACCTCTTTATCTACTGTGGACCTAGCTTCTGCTAAATCAAAATCTTCTAAACCTTTTGGAAATGCGTGAGTATTTTCCCATGATGGCGAGTTAAACGAATACCAATGTTTTTGTTTTTGACCTAATAAAAAATATTCATAAAATGTATTAAATCCATCTGGAGTAGAAACAAATATAGCTTTTCCTTTTTTATCAGATAGTGTAGGTCTTAAATATGCTTGCCATATTCTATTCAAATTTATTTTACTAGCTTCATCAATAATTATTAAATCACATCCTTCACCTATTAATCCATCTGGATGTTCTGCCGATTTGCCTTCTATTTTACTGCCCCATTCAAAATGAATATATTGTGCCTTCTTTGATTTATGCGTAGCAAGGTCACCCATTTTATGCTTTACAATTAAATCATCATATACTTTATTAAATATTTTTTCACTCGTAGAATATGTAGGTGCTACTATCCAAACTGTCTTATTTGGTTGAGTTACCATTAATTCAGCTTCCATAGCTGCGCTAAAAGATTTTCCCCATCTACGACCACAACAGGCAACTATAAATCTAGTTTCATCAGGAGGATAATGCAATTTTAGTTGCCCCTTGTGTGGCTCGTAATCTGAAAATTTAAACCACTCTTTTTTATATTTGTTTAGCGAGTTCATAATTTTTAGTTTAAAAAACTAACTTTAATATATTATCTTATGGTTGATTATGTTAAGTAAAATTTAAAATCAAATAAGGAAACCAAGAATGGAATCAGAAAATAATAGCCAGATGGCTACAGAATCAAGTCAGAATGACAACACCCAAGCATCAGAAGATACAAGGGATTATAAAGCACTTTATCTAAAAGAGGTTGAAAACTCAAAAAACCAACGGAGTTTAAAACAAAAGTTTAGAAGCGAAAATGAAAAGTTCAAAGCAAAGCAAGAGGAAATACGTAAAAAAGAAATGTCAGTAGCAGAATTGAATACTGAATTAACTACTGCAAATAAAGCGTATGAAGAACAACTGTCTAAATACAGAGAACGTGATGAAGCTGAAAAGGTGGAATTGTTAGAAAAGCTACCAGAAGCAGATAGAGAAGATTTTTCAAATTTGAGTAATATGCAATTAAAAAAGGTTATAAATAAATTAACACAACCTAAACCAGAAACTTTAAAAGAGGTTCATGGTGCAGTTAAAGCAGTTAAAATGGATAAGCCTTATATGGATATGAATGACCAGGAAAGACGACAATGGCATACTCAATTACTAAATTCTAAAAAATAAAATTAGGAGAATAAAATGGCTATAGCAGCAAAAAGTATTTATACAGGTGGTGCAATGTCTGGCGAAACAGATTCGCATGATGTTTTTGTACCACAAGTGTGGGGGCCAGCAGTAGAATTGGCTTTTAAAGAAAAACTTGTTTTTGGTTCTTTGGCTACAGATTTATCACCTATGGTTGCAAATGGTGGAGATACAATTAATTTGCCAACAATAGACCAAATTTCATCTGGTGATAAAACTGCTGAAGCAGCAATAACTTATGATACATCAGCAGCAGCTCAAACATCAGAAACTCTTTCAGTTAGTAAACATTCATACGCAGCGTGTTTAATTGAAGATATTTTAGCAACTACATCATCTTATGATTTAATGAATATGTACGCTAAAGAACTTGGCTATGCTTTGGCTAAATCAATAGATGAATATATTGAAAGTCAAGTATTGGCATCTTGCCAAGCTAGTGGTGGTGGAATTAATGGTATAGCTTTAGGTGGTTCGCCTCATTTAGGCGCAGCTGCTGATTTTGATGCTATTTTAACAGCATTACTACCAGAGGACCAAGATTTAGGAAATTGGACATTGGTATTACCACCAACCATATATGCTAATCTTGCTAATCTAGTGCAACTTGCTTATGGTACAGAAGGTTCACCATTAGGAAATAAGTTTACACAAACAGGTGGCGTTACCAAATTATTTGGTATGGATGTTATGGTAAGTCCTAATTGTACTACTACCACTACTGATATGGATTCAGCAGGTGGAACAGATAACCAAGACCCAGAAGGTTATGCTATCCATAAATCATCTTTGTATATAGCATATTCAAAAAATATTAATCTAAAAACTGATTATGATATTGATTATCTAGGTACAAAAATGGTTGCAGATGTTATGTATGGTTGTACTGTCCGTAATGCTAACACTGCTGGTCAAAAAAGAGTACATTTCTTAACTTAATTGTTAAGGTAGTATTTAATTATAATATTAGGGTGGTGGTTTATACTGCCACCCTATAATTAAGGGGATATATGTCAAAACTTAAAATGGTTACTATAAAAAATAAACATAGTGGTTTTACAAGAACACTAGGTGAGCCAGAATTTAATGGTATGATGGATAAAGCTGATTATGAATTAGTGGTAAAAAAAGTAGAAAAACCTAAAGCAAAAGCTAAAAAAACTACTAAAAAAACTACTAAAAAGAAAAAATGACAACTTTTGACGAAATAATTGAACACGTTTTAGAAAAAGAAGGTGGTTATGTAAATGACCCTACCGATTTAGGTGGTGAAACTAAATATGGTATTACTAAACGTTTTTATCCAGATGTAGATATTAAAAATCTTACAAAGGATGAAGCAAAATCTATTTACAAAAAAGATTATTGGGATAAAAATAAGGTTGAGCAACTACCAGAAGGTTTAAGACATATATTTTTTGATATGTGTGTAAATCAAGGTAGGGGAACAGCAGTTAAAATATTGCAACGTAGTGCTAACGCTAAAGGCGCTAATATTGACGTAGATGGAGGTTTTGGCCCAGCTACGCTAAAAGCTATCCAGAACGTTGAATATGAACGTGTACAAGCGTATAGAGTGTTGCATTACGCTAATTTAGTTATTAAGAAGCCAGAACAAGAGCGTTTTTGGTTTGGGTGGTTTAAAAGAGCGTTAGAGGTATGATTAATATAGATAAAAAAATAAGTTTAGGTAATATAGCTACATTTTTAGTTATTATTTTAAATATTGTGTGGTCTGCAAGTATTATTACTAATAAAACTAAAATTAACGCAGAAGATGTAGAATTGGCTCTTAAAATTGCACGTAGTAATGAAATTAAAATTGCAGTAATAGAAACAAAAATAGAACAAGGTTTTAATAATATTGAAAAATTAATAAGGGAATTAAAATAATATGAAAAAGTTTTTTAGTTGGGTAAAAAGTATTGGTGGTAAGTTTATAATAAGTGCTATTAAAAATAATACAGATTGGTTAGCAAAAAAAATGGCAGATTCTGGAGATATACCTTGGGTTAGTGAAAAAAATGAACAAAAAGAAGCTAAAAAAGCGATAGAAGCACTTACAAGTTTTCTTGAGGAATTAGTAGAAAAAGAACTTAAAAAATGATACAATTAATGTTGGCTAAATGGATAATGAAAAAAGGCAGTATAAAAGCCTTATTATTTGTTGGTGATTTAATTGTTAAAACTACTAAATCTGAAAAAGATGATAAAATGTGGGAAAAAGTAAGGCCAATAATAGAAGAATTTAAATAATGCCAAATTTAGAGTTAGAAAATCCATTGGACCATAATGCAAAGCCAATAAAAATAGGTGATAATATAACACCTTTAGAGGTATCAACAGATAAATTATGGTATCAAAAAACACCTACAGATACGTATGAGGTTGTTAATAAAAAGTATGTAGATGATAATGCAGGTGGTGGTAGTGTTGGGACATTTAGATGGCATCAGGCATTTGGTGGTTACAAGTCAGGTAATAGTAGTACAACTAATTATTATATGCCCTATTATCCTTGGAATCAGGCTTGGAATAATTATGATACTAGCCCAACAACTATAAGTTATCCAGATGCGTATTCAGCTATTTGGATTGCTCCAGCTGCTGGCACTTTAACTAGAATAGATGTAATTATTAGAGGTACTTCTACTGATGATGTTCAATTTTATGTATTTAAAGGTGACATTGCTGTCGAGGGAGAGGCTTCGACTAGTTTAACTCAAATAGGAGCTTCAGGAGTTATTGATATAACAGCATCGGCAGAAACACATTATGCAACAGCATCTATAAGTTCTAGTAATACATTTGCTGCTGGAGATGCTTTGTGGGTGATGTATAAAAAGGAAGAACATAATTTTTCAACAACTCATTATTTTTCAGGCTCAATAAGTGGAGAGTATAGTTGATGGAAAAAATATTATATGAATGGTTAGAAGAAATAGATGTTACCGTAGATACAAATGGAAATAACGGTAAGCTAATAAAAGATATGGCAGATAAAATTAATGAAATAGTAGATTGGGTAAATAGTCAAGGATAATAATGAGCTTAACAAATAAAACAATAGCAAATACATATAAAGATATATTACAAGTAGATAATAGTAATAATGGGATTGTATCTGCAAATAGGCAAATTAAAAGTGGTGATGGTACAAGTTCTTGTGTAGGAATTTCAGATGATAGCTTGACATTAAAACCACAAAATGATGACAATCAAGCTGTATTAGAGGTAAAGGCAACTAATAATGATTCATTGTTAAAAGTAGATTCAGTAACTTCAACAGTAAAAGCTATGGGGCAATATGTAAATACACAGACAAAGCAATTTGTTTTAGCTTCAGTTAATGGTGAGCCACATACTGCTAATACTTGGACTATGATGAGTGCTATAGGAAATACAAGATTTAATTCTACATCTTTAGAAATGGGAACAGGAGGTACACCTGCAACTACATATGATATTTCATCTACAAATGAAGCAGATAATTTAGTTCAATGTATGTGGTATGTTCCATTTAATATAGCTATAGATTCTTGTAATGTTTGGTTTGGTGCTGATGATGCAACAGGCGATACAGTTAAGTTTTCAGTTATGAGTTATACAGTATCTACTGCAAATGATGCTACAGGTGGTGATTTAAGTGCAGGAGTAGAAAATTGTGTTTCACCATCAACAATAGCAGGAGCAGGACACGAAATAGCATATTATCAATCACTAACAGTAAGCACAGCAAATGTAGATGCAGGTAAAGTTATAATAGCTTATGTTCATCAAAACGGAACAAATGCTGATTTAACAGTAAATATGCAATTAGTATATCATTTAAGAAGTACATAAAATTAAGGAGATAATAATATGGGTGGAGGTGGAGGTGCGCTAACAACCGATGGATATTTCGGTGCGCCAGTAAACACAGTAACAACAGGTAAAGTAGATTTAGAAAACCCTACATCTACATTAAAAAAAGGTGTTAGTTATGTAGCAGGAGGTTCTGATGCTAATCAAGTATTTTCTATTAGTAAAACAGATTCTGCAAGCGCAACACCTACAACAGACCCAAAAGCTGTAGTGCTTAAAAATACTGGAAAAATACCAGTTATAGCTATGTTAGGTTATGAAACTTATACTGCTGAAGGTACTGATGGGGTAGTAAATTATTTGCACGTATTATTAAAACCTGGTGAAGAATTAATGCCACCTATGAGAGGTATAATACATACACCATCCAATGATGCTCATATAAAATATGTTTTAGATGGTACTGCTGTAGATTTTGCAGGTGGTACTACACCGACAACAACATTATATTTAGATACTGGTGTTACGTTAGGTGCAGATGTTGATGAAACGACAGACCCATTTACAGTAACAACAGAAGCTGATGGTACTAATTATTTTAGAGTAGGTGATTTAATACAATTAGGTCAAGGTGTTGCTACTGCTAGTAATTTTCAAGAAATTTTAAGAGTAAAATCTATAACAAGTGCGACACAAATGGTATGCGAAAGAGCATTATATGGAACATCAGCTGGTGATAGTGATGTATCAGATACAAATGCAAGTCATGACAATAGTAGTCCAATTTACTTTCCAATATTTAACTGTCATCAACCAGATAGTGATAGATATACAACTGTACAAACAGATGGAAGTGGTAGATTTTCAATAAAAAATATGTTTAATTTAGGAAGGTCTAAAACTGACGTACCAGTAGGAATTACGCCTGGTAGTTTCGTAGTAAAATTTTATGAACCTGGTTATCAAAACCTTACAAATGATGGTGATATATCTTCATCAACTAATAGTGGATTAAGTGCAAATACTACATATTATTTATCATTAAGTATAGATGGTGGAACAACGGATGCAATAACATTTACAACCGATGGTTCTAATGTTAATTTTGGGGGCGCAAATGGCATTATAAGCAAATTACAAGCTGTAGCAGATGATTTATTTAAAGACCCAGATAAAAACAATTATAATAAAAGATGTACGTTTGAAATAGTAAATGGAGATTTGCGTTGTACAAGTGGCCAACACTTAGCAACAAGCGCAATATCAATTACAACAAATACAGCTGGTACTACTGAGGTAGATGAGTTATTTGATGGTCAAACAGATGGTACTGGTGATATAGGTAGATTTAAAGCAGTTATACCAAGCGCAGTAGCAGCCAGATTGCCAGAAGATGTTTTATATAACCCTATAACATACGGAACATCACCAAATGTAAATGCTATGGCTTATGATGATGGAGAAGGAAATATAAAAGGTAAATGTAGGGGAACGATTAATTACGAAACTGGTGCGTTTACATTGATAGGAGCGCCAAGAAATGCTAATTTTGAATATGCAGTTATGCACTCTGGACCACATAGTGGTAAATTAGATTCTACTGAATCAAATAGAGCGAATCAGTTAGTAAATATTCATGCAAATGTTTTAAATAATAAAGTTTCTGGTGAAATAGAGGTGAAATCATACTAATGCCATACGGTAAAGGAACATATGGAAAAAAGAGAGGTAGGCCCAGAAAAACTAAACCTATAAAAAGGAAAAAATAGATGGCAGTTTCAAGTACAATTACATATTGCGAACAAGCAGATTTACATGAAGTTTATCCAAGTATTAATGCTTTTGATTTAAAGCAAAGATTGTTTGGTGCATGGATAGATAAAACTGGAAATTTATATGAAATGCACAATACTGGGTATGTTTCAGTTTTATTTAAAGATAGCGAAGATTTAGGTAGTGAACATTCAGCAACCCCAGATGCTTCAAATCCATGGAGATGGGTAGAAGCAGATGATAAAATTGAATATTACGAAGCAAGTACAAGTGTTGCTGCTTTAAACGCTTCTATATGGGAATCTGGAGTTGATTTTAATACGCTTTTAAGTGATATAGCAAAAAAAGCATCAAGATATTTTGAATCTTTAGTTGATGCAAGAACTGCAAAAGAGGTTTCTAGGGATAGGGAAGGGAAATATCCTTTTATAGTTATACGTTGCACAGCTTTAATTGGTGTTGTATTGTTATTAAAATCTCATGACCCAAGCAACCCTATAATAGATTCATTTCAAGCAGAAATAGATGAAATTATAGAAGGAATAAACTCTGGTAAAATAACTGTAACACATCAAATAACAGCCGATTCAAGCAAGGGAATAATTAGAGATGTTTATTATACAAGTGGGTCTTTAAGGCCTGTAGAGTTGCGTGGGGAAGCTAGTTTAAATGGGTTTGATTTAATAAAGGTAATAATTACAACGCCTGGAGCGTTAGGTGTAGCAAAATATGATGTATATGTAAAAGATTCGGATAAATTAAAAGCAGACAGAGTACGAGAAGGAGAATTAATTACTGGAGATTTTGACCCATTAGCCTATGGTTTGGAAATACGTTTTTCTGGTGGAACAGATGCTACAACTGCAAATACAACAACACAAGCTGATGAGTGGGAGATAGAGGTTTATGGCTCACACATGGATGCAACCATATCACAAGTAGGTTCAATTAGCCTTACAAGGTCTTAAATATGTCATTAAAGCTAGGTACTGCTGATGGCTATGATAATATATACTATACATATATATTGCGTGAAATAAGGGGTTTTTTGTTAGATTCATCAAATTTTGGAGGTATTTATATAAGTCCTAAAATTGAACCCAATATTTCGCAAAGTATTCGCTTGTGGGGCGATAATGTAGTTACTGAAGAATCTTGGAATGATAAATATATTAAAAATTATAGTGTAGATATTAATCTATATATGAAAACTAATAATATTAATGAAAATTTTTATAAAGTTTTTTATCAAGAGAGTGAGCGAGTATATCAATTAATGTATAATAATAAAAAATCATCTAATTCAACTTTAGCTTATTATGCTGGAGAAGTTAGTGAAATTGTATATAATGAATTTGAAGATGAAGAAAGCGAAATAGATGGTTTGTTTAAAGCAAATTTTCAATTTAATTGTTTAGTTGATAGGGTAACAACTGCGAGTATTAACACGTAATGGCTCAATTAAAAAAAGATTATGGATATAGTAGCGTTTTATTTGAAGATGTTATTTCAAGAGTAAAAGAAATAATAGTAAATGAATATAATATACAGCCATATATAGCCCCAAATTTAGATGAAAAGAAACAAAGCCCATTTAGAATTTGGCCAGAAGCGCAAGAAACCACAGAACTAACCTCTAATCATTGGTTTAAAAAATATACTATTAGTATTAATCAATATTTAAAAAAAGAACATAATGAAAAATATTTTGAAGAATTGTATAAGCAATCTGAGCGACTATATGAAATACTTTTTATAAACTTAGGCACAAAAAATTCAGATACAAATTATAAAGTTGATTATTATAATGGCACCCCAACAAATGTAAATATTATAGATGATGAAAATTTTTATAGAATAGAAGTATTGTACGATGTAATGGTATGTAGGTCTGATGATGTGGTTTATGTACAAACATTACCTTCTGAGATTCGAGCAACAAGAAGGGCATTGGAATTACCTTTTAACTTTTGGTCTTTAGATTTTGATGGTACAGATGATTATATTAAAATATCTGATTTAAATTTAACAGGTGTATTTACGCTATCATTTTGGATTAATATTTATTCTATTGGGTATGATGTGATAATTGGAAACTCTGGTGCGAGTAGAATGTGGAGATTCCAAGGTAACTCTAGCACTATGATATTATGGACTACAACAGGTATATCTACATTTGATATAAGTTCTTATCCTGTATCTGAAAATACTTGGACTCATTTAGTAATTACAAGGGATAGTAGTAATAGTTGTAATATTTTTGTTAATTCTAACCTAGCAGATACTCAAACTAGAGATGGAATATGTGATTTTGATGCTATAGGGATGAAAGACGATGAAGGAGAATTTGGTGGTTTAATGTCAGAGGTTTCTGTGTTTAACTCTGTTTTATCATCCTCTGAAATATCAGCTATATACAACGATGGGCAACCTATACTTTTAACAGAAAATCAAGGTGCTTATAAGTCTAGTGGTAATTTAGTATCGTATTATAGAATGGGTAGTGGTAGTGGTGATATTAGAGAAAAAGATAGTGCGATATTTGACCAAGTTAATAGTGGTATAGGTAGTGAATTAATAGATGATACAATTTTTGCAAATGCAGATAATACATCTGATTCTACTTGGGGGAAATGGCGAAATACAAGTAGTTTTAATGCTTTAGAGGATACTATTGCTACTTTTTCAAACAACACAATGACTATACACGATGATGGCTCTGAAACACCTATGTCTGATATAGGTGAAAAAGATTATTTTAATCCATCTGGTGGTATTTATCTATTGACTTGTGATATAACTAGGACAGCAGGCAGGTTGCATTTTAAAATAGGAAATGCAAGTAGTGGAACAAATCATGGGACAGCAGAATATGATGGCACATGGGCTAAGGGTAGTGGAACTATTATTTTTTATATTCAAGTAGGCACAAATACAGACCCACCTATGTTAAGAACGCATGGAAGCGAAGGTTTTATTGGGACTGTTAAAAACTTTTCAATTAAAAAGTTAAATGGAAATCCTGGTAAAATGCAAAACTTCGACAGCCTAGATTTTAGAACTAATGTACCACTATTATATGATAAAGCATTATTTTCAAATTCATTGGTATTTGATGGTACAGATGATAATATAAATTGTGGTAGTGATTCATCTTTAGATGATATATTTGATGGTGGAGGTTCAGTTTCTGTATGGTTTAATGCAAGTGCAATCAATACTACGCATACTATTGTTTCTAAAAAAAGTGGTGGAACAGGTTGGTGGGCTATTAGAATTTCAGACCATAGTGGTAATACAGGTAGATTTTATTTTTCAAAAACTTTTGATGGTGGTACTCATTACACTACACAGCAATCTACAAGAGATATTAATCCTAATACATGGTATCATGCTGTTGTTGTATATAATGCCGATTCTGCTTCAAATAGAATAACTGCATATATAAATGGTGAAGAAGTTACAAATTTAATAGCTGATGGGTCAGAAATGGCAGGTACATCTGCACCAACAGGAACAAGAATTTCAGATGCTAGTCAAGACTTTCGAATAGGAATATGTAATCAATTTGAATTTTTAGGGAATATAGCTGGTGTAGCTTTGTTTAATTCTACTTTAGATGCCACCAATGTAACTGCTATATACAACTCTGGGAAACCTATAGATTTAACTTGTGATGCAGGTAATTACAATAACGCTAATAATTTAGTGGGTTATTGGAAAATGGGAGATGGGTATTTAGATGAGTTGCCGAGTGCTACTAATACTGGTGCAATAGTAGACCAAGTAACACCTATAATAGGAGATGATGTTTTAAGTCATAATATTGATGATTGGACTCTTGGTAATAACTCTGGTGCAACTTCAACAAAAGCGTATTCTGATGGAGTTTATACAATTACAAGAGAATCTGAAGGAACTGGTACAGCATATACTTATATAATTCAATCTGGCATAGAAAATAACACTTTATATAAAGTTAATTTTAGTTATAAAACTACAGTAAATTTAGAAGTTTTAGGCACATATGATACTGGGTCAGCAATAGCACTATCACCAACAACTGAATATATTGAAAAAACTATATTTATTTTAACAAACTCTACTTATGCTGGTAAATTTCAAATAAGAGCAGTAGGAAATTTTCAATTAAAAAATTTAACATATAAAAAAGTTAATGGAAATTCAGGTCGATGTGTAAATATGAACGCATCAGCACAATCAATTAGCGTACCAAAATAGGAGAAAAGTATGGGATTTGAAAATAGAAAATGGGTAATAATTACACTCGCAAGTTACACAGACGAAGAACTAGAAAATTTAGTGGGTAACGCTATACAAAGTAGTGTAAATTCTTTGCGTAAAAGTATAGATGAAAAAAAAGCTATATTAAAGTGGGATGGTGATACACCAAGTGTATTTTCTGGAATGACAGTTTACAATCATCAAGAAATTTTATCTGAGTTGGCAAAAGAAGATTGGACAATTCAAGAGTAATACTATATATTATAGAAAAATTAGAGTAAAAAATATGTCAAAGAAAAAAGAAAAAAAAGTTACAACATATAAGGCAGTTAATCCAAAGCAGTTTAGTGAATGGTACAACGAAAAAACGCCTTTTTATGATGAATTATCTAAAGGCGAATCTTTAGAACTAGATATAGCTAAAAAACCATTTAACAATTTTTTAAAAACAAATATTATAAAAGAGGGATAAAGATATGGGTAGAGCGTATGGCGCAAAAGAATTTGAATGTAGGATGGGTATAAGAGATGTATCATCAACAGCTTTAGGTACACAAGTATCTACCGATTCACACACATTAACGCCTTTTATATGGCGATTAAATAGTTTAAATGATATTTCATTTGATGGTGGTGTTCAACAATCAATGGTTAATAGGTCTGGCTCAAGGGTTATGAGGGCAGAGGATATCATAACTAAAAATGGAGCTGGGGGTGGTTTTACATGGGATTTTGATTGGTTAGTAGATAATGAGCAAGGTATGCAAAATTTAATGAAATTAATATATCCACAAAGTTGGTCCTCTGGAGTAACAACAATCCCAGCTTCTCCATTGGTGGACCCTATGGCTCATGGACAACAAGGTGCAATAGATAGTGTTGCAGATATTGTAATTAACACACCTACAGCGGATGATGAAGATAGAATGATGCACTCGGCAGTTTTACAAAATTTAACAATTCAAATGGATGCAGGAACTAATGGGGGTCTTATGAATGTAAATGGTCAATTTATGACTGGTTATAAGATTGGAATAGGTGATTATGATGCTTTAGTTAGTAATTCTGAAAGCACAGCTTCAGATTATGCAAAAGGGTTGTTTGATTTTACTACAACAACTGTTAATTCTGTGGCATCATCAGTAAGGTCATTTTCATTGACTATAGAAAATTCTGCAACAAGGGTTGGTTATCAAGGAACGAGTGGAGAAACAGATGGGTATTCAAGAGCAGGAGAGTTTAGTATTACTGGTTCTATTACCGTAAAAGCCGATGATAATGCTATGAATCACTTAACTACATTTTTAGCTGGTTCACCTATACCTTTAGCTTTAAATGATGGAACTGCAAATTGGGATTTTTCATTACCAAATGTAGTATTTACTGGTAATAATATGGATATGGCCGATGATGGTGTATTTGTTGAATTACCATTTAAAGCAACATCTGGTGAAGATGCTGGTGCTAATTTAGCAGTTATAAAAATAACTTAATACAAAGGGATTAAATGATTAAAAAAACACTATCTACAGGAAGAAAAGTAGAAATAAAAATAATGCCACAAAATGATATTGCGCATTGTGAAGATATAATAGAAATTCATTATGAAGATGGCCAAGCTACGACAATAAAAAATGCCAGTAAATCTAAAACAGCTTGGATTCGCAAAGGTTTAGGTGGTGGTGATTTTAATGCTACAATAAATGGCTCTGTTCCAGATGATGTATTTAGAGAAATGACACAAGCAGAACAAGATGAATTAAGAATGTTGATACAGGAGAGCCAATATATGGGGGAGCAGAAGCCCTCACCCTCGGATTAAATGTATTAATAAGGTCCGAATGTAAAGGCTGTAGATTTCATTCGTTCCCATACAAAATAAGGGGTATTATTAGGGATGAGGGTGGTCAATATCCTACAATAGAGTTTAATAATATTAATGATGTATGGGATTATATGAACGAATTAAAATTTGAATGTGAATCAAAAGGTAGTAAGTTTAATATCCTACAAGATATATATGAACAGCTACCTTTTTTTGTATGTAATAACCATATATTAAAACAAGAATATCAACAAGATATTTCTATGTATATGTATTGTAAAGAAACTGGGGTTCCACCCTATAAAGGCTCTTATAATGAACAGCCGAAATTATGGTTACAAAAATATTATATTATTAAAAGTGCTTTAGATATTAGAACAGATATAATGAAAGAAAAGAAAAATGGCTAGTGTTGGAAAATTAATAGTAGAACTAGAAGCCAAGGGTGTCAAACTAACCAAAGCCCAATTAAAGCAACTAGAAGGCCAAGGTAAAAAAACAGGTTTATCACTTAAACAAATGGCTATAAGGATGGGTGCTGCTACTGTTGCTACCGTTGCTATGCAAAAAGCAATATCTGGCGCTATACGTGTTGGTATGAATTTTGAGCAATCTATGGCAAATGTTAAGGCTATTACTGGTGCAACTGGTGTAGAGTTTGCAAAATTAGAAAAAACTGCTAAACAATTAGGTTCATCTACAAAATTTACTGCTTCACAGGTAGCAGGATTACAAACAGAATTTGGTAAATTAGGTTTTTCAACAAAAGAAATTATAGGTGCGCAAAGTGCAACATTAGCTTTAGCAGCTGCGACAAATACAGAACTACCAAGAGCAGCAGAGGTGGCAGGTGCAACGTTACGAGGTTTTGGGATAGATGCACAAAATACTGGGCGTGTAACTGATGTTATGGCCTTATCATTTAGTAAATCTGCATTAGATATGGAACGATTTGCTGAATCAATGAAATTTGTAGCACCAGTAGCAAAATCTGCTGGCTTTAGTGTTGAAGGAACAACTGCTGTATTGGCTAAAATGGCAGATGTAGGTATTCATGGTTCACTTGCTGGAACTGCATTAAAAAATATATTTGGTGATTTGGCTGGTGAATCTACAAAATTATCTAAACGTTTAGGTGGGCCTACTACAAGCATGGCAGAATTAGCCCCAAAATTACAGAAATTAAAAGCAGAAGGTTTTGGCTTAACAGAAGCATTAGATTTGGTAGGGAGAAGGTCAGCACCTGCGTTTTTAGCATTGGTTGAAGGTTCTGATGATTTAATAGGACTTACAACCCAATTTGAAGAAGCTGGTGGTGCTGCTCAACGTATGGCAGATATTCAATTAGATACGTTTCAAGGTAAGGTTACAGAAATGAACTCTGCTTTAGAGGGTTTAGGAATAACTTTATTTGAAATGGTTGATGGACCATTGGAATCTTCTGTTGTAGGATTTACTGAATTTATAAAATTACTAGATGCTGAAACAATAAAAAGTTATGGGTTAGCTATTGGTGGAGTAACAACTGCATATATTGCTTATACCCATGGTGCAACTATTGCAACTTTGGCAACTAAAAATTTCAACAAAGCTCTAGCTAGGACCCCTTGGGGTTTAGCTGCAATAGCTATAACTGGAGTAATAGCTAAAACTATTGAATATTCTGGAGTTTTTAAAGAAGCAACAGAAGAAACACTTGAATTTTCTGGCTCTTTAGAAGGCGTTAATAAACAATTAGGGATAGAAACCAATCAAAATATTATTAGTTTAAATATTAAAAAAGCTATGGTTGAAAGAAACGAACAGTTCCTTGAAACCCTTAAATCTAAAAAAGATAAAGATGAAGTTCAAATAAAAATAACAGAAGCAATACTAAAAAAAGATAGAGAAAAAATAGCAAATCTTGAAGCGCAAATAGAAAAAGAAAAAGAATTAATTGAAACAAAAAAACAAAATGATGATAAATCAAGTGATTCAAGTGTAAATGCTGAACAAATGGATACAAAACTAAGCGAATTAGACCAATTTTTTATGAGAGAACACGAACAAAGAATGGTGGCGCAAGGTTTAGAATTAGAAATGCAAGAAGCACATTTTTTGGCTTTAGCGCAAAGCGAAGAAGAAAGGACAGCAGTAGAACAAATATTTGCTAATAAAAGAAAAGATATAAAAAAAGATGAGGTAAAGAATAAACAAGAATTAGAAATGCAACTTGTACAAGCCTCATCTAATGCTTTAGGCCAATTTGCAGGTATGCAAAAAGCATCTGCAAGGATGCAACAAATAGCAGCTACTGTTGATGCTTATAGGACTATAAATAGGGCTATGTCAGAACTACCATTTCCCACAAATCTTATTACATCAGCTACAGTTGGGGCTACTGCATTTGCTAACGTAATGGCAATTAGTAAATCTATAGGTGAGTTTAAAACAGCTGCTACTGGGGCAGATTACGTAACAAATGGTCCAGAAATGTTAATGGTAGGGGAAAATCCTGGAGGGCGTGAGCGTGTACAGGTAACGCCTTTATCATCACCAAATATAGATGGACCACAAGGTGGTGGTGTAACTGTAAATGTAAGTGGTAATGTGATGTCACAAGATTTTGTAGAAGGTGAATTAAGCGAAGCTATAAAAGAAGCTGTGCGTAAAGGCGCAGACATTGGCGTGTCATGATAACATCATATACATATGAAAAGGATACTAAAAGAAATTTAAATTTTGTTGTTCCTTTATTATATATAGAAAAAAATGAAGAAAAAATGGGTATAGGTTTACAGCAATTAAATTTTACTGATTTAGGTGGCAACCCTCTTTATTATGAGCCTTTATTGCTTAGTATGCCATCAATTAAAGAAAAGATAAACACAGAAACAAAAAAATATTCAATTAATTCTTTGAATTTAAATTTATCTAATGTTAAAAACAATGGAAAGGTAATTAGTGATAGATATAATTTTTTAATAAATGCTAATATAAAGGTATTTTATAAAACACAAAACGCCAATACATTGGAAGCGTGTTTACAGGTATATGAAGGTAAAATTTTAAGAGTAACGCACAATGAAAAAGTTTTAAAATTATTTGTTGAGGATTCAAGTCAAATTAAAGTTCAAAAAAACGTGCCTAAGAATAGATTAGGTGACGATGGTACGATTGTTCCAAAATATAGAAATAAGCCAATACCCTTTGTATATGGCATGGTAAATAAAAGCCCTTGCGTAGTAAGAGGTAGAGATATAATTTGTGAATCGCAAGATATATCTGGAATAATAGGAAAGCAAAAAAACCCTGTATTTTTTAATATAGATGAACACGCTTTATTTATTCATGATGGTGGTGAAATATATGGAAATGTATTATCAAATATAAATACTGTTATTGAGGGTAGTTTTGATGTAGAAGATGAAGATGGAGAATTTAGCAATCCATATAAAATTCAAACACAATGGTATGAAAAGCAAGATGTAAATGGATATAAAACAATAATAAAATTATACAATACCGAACTATTAAAAAGAAATGGTTTACAAATAAGGGTTTTTGCAAAGCCTAGTGAGCCAGAATTAATACGCTATACTGAAAATTTAATTAATGAAGATGCTTTAGATTTAGAAGATGGTCAAGAGGTAAATTTATTAGATTCAGAATCTATATATACTGATACTATAGAGCCAATAAAAAATTTAACTGACAATGATTATAATAGTAAGGTTTTAATATTAGACCACCCAGTATACGAGGTTGATGGTTCTGGTTATGATATTGACTGGAATCAACAAAATACTAGCGAATTTTTATATTACGAACTAAGATTATCGCCTTTAAAATATAATAATATTGATTTTTTAGTTAATTTAAGAGTAGGAATTAATGGTTATCCAATGCCAACTCTTATAACTCCAATTACTGAAAACCATGGATTTAGTATGGCTGAATTGGTAGCTCACAGAATAGATACTGAAAATATTGATAGTTATGAAGATGAAGATGGTAATATTTATGATTATTCAAAATTGTTTATATTTGATGAAGCTGGTATTGATTCTTCTGAAGAATATTTAGGCGATGATGATTTTTTGGGAGAAGAAGGGTTAGATGAGTTTAGTGTAGATATTGCCTTTAAAGACCAGGCATCACAAGATGGTACAGCAGGGGTTGTATTTACAAAAAAAACAAAAAAAGAAGAATCTTGTAGTGCAATATTTTTAGCAGGAGAATTAGGAGGTGGAAGTTTGTCATCTGGATATTATCAAGCTGATTTAGTTGCAAGATTTAGAGAATTTGATACAACTTATTTGTCTGATTGTAAAGACCCTTTAACGTCTGATTATTATATAAATGTAATGGGTAGAAAAGAAACTGAAAATCAAGGGGTTTTCCCTAAAAGATTGTTAGAAAATTTTACATTTAACGTAAAAAAAGAGTGGATAGCTGGAAGCGACCCATTAACATTAAATAATAACAATATAGAGAGTTTTGATTTTAAATCCAGATTAGAAGGAAACATAAGAGGATATTATAATAATAATAATGGTGTGGAATATATAGAAACTAAAGTTGGAGTAGATGATAATGATGACACCGTTACAGTAAAGCTATATCCTTATAATATGACAATTTTAGAAAACAATGATGATAATTATAAAATTATTATGAATTGTAGTTTAGAAAAAATTGTTGGTTTAGATGGTGGTTATAGTAATTTTTTTAAAAGAGATGTAGAAATTAAATTTAATACTGGTGAAATATTAAATGCGATAAATGCAAACTATACAAATGAAAATAATTATGATTTTTTATTTGCAGATGACGGTCAATTTCATCATAACTTTGGTCAAGCCAGAGCAGGCAGAATAGCACCAAATGAAAATATAGCAACTATTATAAAAGATATTTTAATACAAGAATGTAATTTAGAATTAAATCAATTTAACAATAATTCATTAGAGGAAAGCCAAAATTTTCATACTAGCTGGCGTTATGCTTTTGCACAAAAAGATGAAATACCAGCAAAAAAAATTATAGAGGGCTTGGCGCAATCTTCACAATCATTTGCAAGATTTAGGGGTTCAGATAATACTTTTATATTTAACACTATAAAAGATGAATATGTTGATGAAGATGTTAATTTTATAATAGAAAACAATGATGTTTTAAATTATTCTTTTAGTAGAACTAAAACAGAAGATATTAAAACAAATATAAATGTGTTGTTTGAAAAAGATTATGCTAGTGATTCTTATTTAAGTAGAACTCTTTTTAAAAATGTAAATGAATTAATGTATGTAGAAGGTAGTTATGATTACAATTATTATGATATAGATGAAAATAATGAAGATACTACATTAGAATTTAAAAGTGATTATATACGAGATAAAAATACTGCAATAAAGTTGCGTGACAGATTGTTAAGTTGGTATATGAACTCACACAATATAATGATTTTAGAACTGCCACTAAAGTATGCAATATTAGAAGTGGGCGATATGGTTGCATTTGACAAAGAGGTAAACAATTTAAAATTATTTGGTGAGCCTTATACTAGAAATTATCAAAATTTAGGGCAAGGTTTTTTAGAAGATGCAAATTTAACTTATAGAAATGGACAAGAAATATACCCTTATTTTATTATTACTGAAACAAATAAAAAAGTAGATAAAATTCAATTAAAATTAATTCAACTACATAAACATGATGTAAGTCTATTTAATACATCTAACAATGATGATGAAGAAGAAACAGAAGAAACTATAGAATTTACACCTGGAGATGTGGATAACAATAATGCAATAGATGTTTTAGATGTAATATTTATAATTAATATAATATTATCTGGAGGAACTGCGCCCAATCAACAACAATTTTTATCAGCCGATATTGATGGAAATGGTATTGTTGATGTATTAGATGTAATTATAATAATTCAAATTATTTTAGAGGATTAAATGGATTTAATATATGGAGATGGAAAAGTTAATTTAGACAATAAAAACAATGTTGTTGGATTACAAATTAGTTACATTGGAAATATTTTATTAAAACAAGTGTTATCAGAAAATTTTATTTTGTACAAGAATAAAAAAACTATTATTATCTATAGTTTAAATTTAGAAACTATACCTAGTTTATTATTTGAATATGAAGGAAGTTTTAAAATTACTAGATGTATAGCAGGTGACAGAAATGGTACCAAAATAAAAATTTATATTAAAAATAATTCTTTGGATTATTATAATAAAATGTCATTTTTATATGAAAAAGCAGATGTAAATTGGCACTTATTAGATAAAAATTATATTGTTAAAAAAGAATACAGAGAACAACAAGATATATTACCTAATTTGTCAGATGAACAAATTAAAATTGTTAAAAAATTTAAAAAAAATAGGAGTTAAAAATGCCACAAAATGAATACCAAAACATAGGTACCCCATGTTTTTATGTAGATTATTTTCAATGGGCCTTAGTAACTGGTATAGCTAAAAATGATGGCATAGGTGGAAATAATATTTTTGGAGCAGCGAACAATGGTGCAAGCAAATTGTTTGGAGCATCAGGAAATGTTACACCACCAGATGTAGGTGATATAGAAAAGTTATTTCATTTAGACCCAACTAATCAATATGAAATTACAATGCCAGCGAACCCAAATAGCAATAGACAGCTTTCTGTAAATACGTATTTTGAAAGCGAAGAAGCGTTTAATTTAAATTATTTTATGGTCTTAAATCATAATTTAAAAGATGCAGGTGTATCTACATATCATGAAGGATTTGGAAGTGATGATGGGGGTACATACCAATATGCTAATTTAGCAAATTTGACAGAAAATGTAAATTTTAATGGTAGAAGTGACCCACCAGATTTTAATGGGTGGTTAGCTGTAAAAAATTCTAAAAGCAATTCTGGATGGGTTACAAATAATCAATCATATAATTGGTGGGAAAATATACAAATAACTTTAAAAACCCCTGTTGATACACTAGCTATTAAAAATCCTAAAATAGGCGCTTTATCAGTAGGTACTAAATATACAATGCCACATAGCCCAGATATGGAATTGACGTTAGAAAAGCAGTTCGGTGGAATAACTAGGCAGGAAACAAAAGGTGGTAAATTATTGACTAATATGACCTATGGTCATGCACCTCTATGGACAAGTGAGCCATGGGGATTATATGAAGATTTACCAAGCAATTTAAACGCTAGACGAATGGGTAGAAGGGTGTGGAATTTAAATTTTTCTCATGTAGCTGATAGCGATTTAATGGCACAAACAGAAATGTTAAATTTTAACGGTATAGAAGATTCAAGTGGATATACGCCATACTTATCATCTAATGCTTTTTTACCTCAATTTGCACAAAAAACTTTAAACGGAACTTTAAAATTTATATTTCAACCAGATTCTACAGATAATAGCCCAGATGGATTTGCAATTTGCACTTTAGACCAGAACGGAATACAGATGCGACAATCAAGCCATAAAACGTATGATATAAGTTTAAGAATACGTGAAGTGTGGTAAATTGTCTTGTTAATAATAATTAATTTATAATATATTTTAGAACTGGGAACGTTAGGCAACGCCTTATTAAATAGAAATTATAAAAAAATTGAACGAAAACCGTACACAAACCTACCAAAAAACACGCCATACTTTCATAAAAGCCTAACGTTCCTACCAGCCAAATAATTTTTTTTCTCGTCAATAAACACACTTTTTTGCAAAGTAATCCTTGCGTATAAGTTTAAAAGTCAATAAATTACTTGCGTAATGAGA
>VTLG01001784.1_pt1 | contig 31804 bp, 53 predicted proteins | sample 4694571 | NCBI WGS metagenome assembly VTLG01 (sample SAMN12604809, study PRJNA352737) | marine metagenome | biome: ENVO:00000447; feature: ENVO:00000209|ENVO:00000569|ENVO:01000036; material: ENVO:00002151; isolation source: viral sequences binned using virsorter ...
TTTTAATAGAATAATGAAATTTCATAAATGACTTTCTTACATACCTTAAAGGTTGAAGAGAGACGAATACTTCGTGAAGTTGTAAAGCGAGTTCATCTCAAACATCACCCTGAACAATTCTGTACTGATAGGGAAGCTGACAAAGTAATAGCAGTTATTGGTCCTGAGACTGTGGACACTCTTCTTAGAGTCGGAGTTAATACTAAAATTGATACAATTTAAATACAAACCTGATGGTCAAGTCCTTAAAGACTTTATGAAAGACAATACATTTTTTCGTGGCATCAGAGGTCCAGTTGGTAGTGGCAAGTCTGTTGCTTGTAGTATAGAAATATTTAGAAGAGCCTTAATGCAAGAGCCTGATAAGAATGGTAAGAGAAAAAGCAGGTGGGCGATTATCAGAAACACTAACCCACAACTTAGAACAACAACTATAAAGACTTGGCTTGACTGGTTTCCTGAAAATGAATGGGGAAAGTTTATGTGGTCTGTGCCATATACCCATATGATAACAGCAGGTGACTTGGATATGGAAGTTATATTCCTTGCACTTGATAGACCTGAAGATGTTAAAAAATTATTATCATTAGAACTTACTGGTGTTTGGGTCAACGAGGCAAGGGAAATACCTAAGTCAATTATTGATGCTTGTACTATGAGGGTTGGCAGATATCCTAGTGTCAAAGATGGTGGTGCATCTTGGAGTGGTGTCATCTGTGATACTAACAGTCCTGAAGAAGATCACTGGTGGTCAATTATGAGTGGTGAAGTACCAGTACCAGATCATATTACTTTGGAAGAAAGTCGTATGTTAATTAAACCTGATAACTGGCAGTTCTTTACTCAGCCAAGTGGCATGATAGAAGAAAAAGATGAAGATGGTGGTGTGACTGGATACAAGCCAAACAAAGATGCAGAGAATAGAAAAAATATTTTAGAAACATACTATCCTAACTTGGTACAAGGTAAGACAAAGAGTTGGATAGATGTATATGTAATGAACAGACTGGGAAGTATCCAAGATGGTAAACCAGTTTATAATATGTTTGTGGCAGATACTCATGTTGCAAAAGAAGAAATACCAGTAGCAGATGGTGTGCCAGTATATATTGGATTGGACTTTGGACTTACACCTGCGGCAGTCTTTGGTCAAAAGGTAAGAGGCAGATGGAATATACTACAAGAGATTGTGGCTTTTGATATGGGTATTGTTAGGTTTGCTGAATTGCTTAGAGCAGAAATAGCAACACGATATGCAAACTGTGAGGTGCATATCTATGGTGATCCTGCAGGTGACTTCAGATCTCAAACAGATGAATCAACTCCTTTTCAGGTTTTAAGAGGTGCAGGACTAAGTGCAAGACCAACACAAAGTAATGATGTGGCATTACGAATAGAGTCTGTGGCATCTGTACTTAATAGAATGGTTGATGGCTTATCAGGAATTTTGATTGACTTTAGGTGCAAAGAATTGGTAAAAGGGTTTGAGGGTGGTTATCAATATAGACGTATGCAGGTTTCAGGTGAACGATATGAAGATAAACCTCTCAAAGACCGATACTCACATATCCATGATGCTTTGCAGTATTTGATGTTGGGGTCAGGCGAAGGAAGGCAGGTACTAGGCATGAATAAAAAGATAGAAACTTTTAATGCTAGAGTAGAGTATGATGTCTTTAATCGCAGACCCAAGCAACAAAAAAGGCAGGGTCTATGGGCAAGAATGTAAAGGAGTCGCTATGTGTTTAGGTGGTGGTAGATCTTCACCTCCTCCTCCAACTAAAGAGGAGAAAGAAGAGCAAATGGAAAGAGAAGCACAAAAACAAGTTGAGACAGAAAAGAGAGCAGATGCTCGTCAAGATGTACTTGAAGAAAATATTACTCGAAAAAGAAAAGGTAGTGGTAGACGATCTTTGCTTAGAGGTTCAGGTGGTGGCATAGGTTTCTACAACGAATACGATAACTAATGCACGAAAAAACTGTAGAAAAATTACTTCAAAACTATGAGAAAGCTAAATCTCATAGACTACATTTTGAAGATATTTATGATGAAATATTTGATTTTTGTTTGCCACAACGTCAAGGTTTTAAAACTCAGACTATAGGTGAAAGACGAGATGATAGAATATTTGATGAAACAGCAGTTGTAGGTATTCAAGAGTTTGCATCAAGATTACAATCAGGATTGACACCTAACTTTGCTAGATGGGCAGACTTTGTTACTGGTCAGGAAGTTCCTGATGCAGAAAAAGATGATATTAATAATGCACTTGATGGTGTCACTGATTATGTATTTGAGATATTGCAGACATCAAATTTTGCCCAAGAGATACACGAATGTTTTATAGACTTAGCACTTGGTACTGCTGTGCTTTGTGTAATGGAAGGTGATGCAGTTAATCCTATTAGGTTTCAATCAATACCATTACCTCATGTAGTTTTAGATACTGGACCTGATGGTAAGGTAGATCATGTGTATCGTGAACGTATGATTAAGAATGAAGATATACCAGTTGCTTATCCTAATGCAATATTGACACCACAAATAGCAGAAAGAATAACAAGAGATTCTGAAGGCAAGTCTAAAATATTAGAGGTGTCATGTAGATTATATGATGATCCAAATGAAGAAAAGTATGGTTATTATGTTATAGATGTTGCAGATAAAGTAATGATTATGTCTGAGATCTATAAAGGTGTAGGATCAAATCCTTTCATAGCTTTTAGATGGAGTAAAGCTAGTGGCGAAATTTATGGAAGAGGTCCTGCATTAAATGCACTTAGTGCAATCAAAACTTGTAATCTTACTATAGAAATGATTTTAGAAAATGCACAGATGTCAATATCAGGAATCTATCAGATTGATGATGATGGTGTAATTAATGTTGATACCATAAACCTTTTGCCCGGAACTGTGATACCAAAAGCACCAAACTCACAAGGACTACAACCAATAAGATCGGCAGGATCTTTTGATGTGGCTAATCTAATTTTAAATGACATGAGGAATAATATAAAGAGAGCTTTGTATAATGATATGTTAGGTGATCCAAATAGAACACCTGCATCAGCTACCGAAGTTGCAGAACGTATGGCAGATCTATCTCGTAAGATAGGATCAGCATTTGGCAGACTGCAATCTGAAATGGTACAACCATTATTACAAAGAGTTGTCTACATATTACAGAAGCAGGGTCGAATAGAAATGCCAACAGTAAATGGAAGAGAAGTTAAGATTCGCAGTGTGTCACCCCTAGCACAAGCACAAAGCAATCAAGATATTGTTTCTCTTAATCGTTTTCTACAAACTGTGGCAGGTTCATTCGGTCCTGAGATATTAAATATTCTTATATCATCAGAAGAAACTGCACTTTATTTAGCAAAGAAATTTGGTGTACCTGATAATTTAATTAGAGATGCAGATGAAAGGCAACAGTTAGTGCAGATGGCACAACAGATGCAACAGATGCAACAACAAGGAGAACTACCTAATGCCTCAGCACTTGGGGGTTGATGGATATCCTAGACCCAAAGAACAAGACGAACAAATTTCCAAAGTTATAGAATCAGTATTTAAAACTCCAAATGGTTTGGAGATGTTACAGTATTTAAAGTCAGTAACTATCGAAGCAGTTAGTGGTGCTAATATTTCAGATGCAGAGTTAAGACATTTGGAAGGACAAAGATATTTAGTGGCTTTAATAGTTAAGAGAATCAATCATGCACAAAGGATAAAAAAATGAGTGAAGAACAAGTTACATCAACAGAATCAGCTACAGATACCCCAATAGAAAATAGTGTACCTCCCACAACTACTGAGTCTGTAGCTGAACCAACTAGACCAGAAGGCTTACCTGAAAAGTTTGGTTCATGGGAAGATATGGCTAAATCATATTCAGAGTTAGAGTCATGGAAAGGTAAGAAAGAAGAAGATATAAAAGCTAATGTTTTGCAAGAGTTAGAAACAGAAGCATATGCAAACAGACCTGTTAGTGCAGGTGACTATCAAATACCTGAGATACTTGATGAAGGTGAGGCGGCAACTAATCCATTACTTAAATGGTGGGCAGATTATTCATGGGATAATGGTTTATCACAAGATGAGTTTAATGAAGGAATAACTAAATGGGCAGAACATAATGGACTTGATCAACCTGATCTTGAAGCAGTAAAGAAAAGTCTAGGTGATAATGCTAACTCAAGAGTAGAAGCAGTACAGTTATTTATGAATAAGTTTTTTCCTGAAGATATGCAAGAAGCTGTGGCACAGCTTGGCACAAGTGCAGAGGGTATAAAAGCATTAGAACTTATACAAAGATCAATGCAACAAGCTACACCAAATGCAGAGGCTTCATCACCATCTAAAGTTACTGTTGAAGATCTTATGGCTAAGATGCGAGATCCTAGATACTATGATCCTGCAAGAAGAGATAAGGCATATGTTCAAGAAGTAACTGATGGCTTCAAGAGAATTTAATGGCGAGGGTATCTATGATGGATACCCTATAGTCAAATCACATATAAAACATTTAAACTATCTGCAAAATAATATGAGAGATGCAGATGTTAGAGAGTGCATGATACATGGTGCTACACCATTTCGTGCTTTGATGGCAGGTATCCGTGAGCCAAATGGAGAATGTTTTACTGTAATGATTGATGGACAACCTGCATTTATTTTTGGCTGTAATCCTATTATAGATAATATGATAGGTAAAATATGGGCATTAGGCACATATGATATACATAAAATACAAAGAAAGTTTTTAAAATGGTGTGTGCCAGTAGTAGATTACTTCCAAAATAAGTATTATCAGTTAGAAAATGTAGTACCTGCTGACCATGCTAAGACATTACAATGGTTAGATTACATAGGTTTTGAAGTTATAGAACAACCTATAATGATGAATGGTTTTGCTGTTTTGCGATTTGTACGTTGCAAAGGTGAAAAAATTTTGGTAAATAGAGAATATAGCCCAGTTTGTAGCTGATAGCCCTAACGGATAACTAGATGAAGCTAACATTGGATAACTAGATAAAATGTAACTTTAACTTTTAGTGGAGAACTGAAATGGCTAATACAATAGATACAGCCTTTATTACCCAGTTCGAGACCGAGGTACATTTAGCTTATCAAAGAATGGGTAGTAAATTAAGAAATACTGTCCGTACTGTAAGCAATGTATCAGGAAATACAGCAAGGTTTCAGAAAATTGGTACTGGAACTGCGAGTACTAAGTCTCGAAATGGACAAGTAACACCAATGGAACTAGCACATACAACTGTAGATGTAACAATGCAGGACTTTTTTGCTGCAGAGTTTATCGACAAGTTAGATGAGCTAAAGACCAATATAGATGAGAGACAAGCTGTGGCAACGAGTGCGGCGGCTGCTCTTGGAAGAAAAACTGACGAGTTGCTTTATACTGCAATGGACTCAGGTGCTAACAGTTCACAGATACATGATACTGGATCAGCTTTAGCTAAAGCAGATTTATTATCATTGTTTGAAACTTTTGGTACTGCAAATATACCTGAAGATGGTGGTAGATATTTAGCTATGCACCCAAAGGGATATGCTGACTTATTTTTAATTACTGAGTTTGCATCATCTGACTTTGTAGGTGAGCAAAACTTACCTTTTGCAGGTGGCATGAGTATGAAAGAATTTTTAGGATTCAAGATATTCTCAACTGCGGCTATCACAGCAGGTAAGAATATAGCATATCATACTAGTGCTGTTGGTTTAGGTATCGGTGCTGATGTAAGCACAGAGTTAAACTATGTTGCAGAAAAAGTATCTCATTTAGCAACCTCAATGATGTCAATGGGTGCTGTTGTTATTGATGACAATGGTGTCTATGAAGTCCTTGATAATAATACATAGGAGGTGTAAATGGCTTTAGATATGAGTAATTTAACCAAGTTAGCAGGTGGAAGTGGTGTAAACCTTTGGTACTATACATCAAATGATGCCTTGTCTGTGGTTAGAGCAGCTAACTACTTCTCTACAGCAGATGCTACTGGTGGCGAGTTGAACGGAACTACAGCATTAGGAATGATGAACGAAGGTGATGTTATTCTTATTTGTGATGCAAATTCAACACATAAAACTCTATCAGCTACAGTAGTTAAATCTGTATCAGCTACAGCAATAGACTGTGGTGACGGATCAGATTTAAGTACAGCAGATAGCGACTAAGGGATAGGGGGAGCAATCCCCCTAACTTTATATGACAAGTACAAGAGCAAATTCAGCAATAGATATAGCATCAAGAGCATTAGTTTTGATTGGTGCAGAGCCTATTACTTCATTTGATGATTCTAGTACTGAGGGTTTAGTGGCAACTAATATGTATGAAGATACAGTTAGAGCCATGCTGTCTACAGCAAGATGGCGATTTGCTACAGAACAATCTACTCTTGCACAATTATCTGATGCACCTACTGGTAGATTTGATATAGCACATCAACTACCAAGTGATTTATTAGTATTACATGGTATTACAGTAAATGATAATTTAATAGACTTTACTGTGTATGGTGACAAGGTTTTTAGCAACTCAACAAGTTCTGATACTTTAATAGCAGATTTTACTTTTAGAGCAGATGAAGTTGATTTTCCATCATATTTTTCTTTAGCATTACAATATTCTTTAGCATCTATTTTTGCTACATCTATAGCAAGAGATGATGGACTTATGCAAATTATGGAAACAAAAGCTAATCTGCTAATGGCAAAAGCAAGAAATATAGATGCACAACAACAAACAACAAGAAGATTAGCAACATCAAGATTTATTACAAATAGGAGAAGTTAAATGGCTAGAGTAAGAGTGCCATTAAATAACTTTCAGTTTGGAGAAATAAGTCCTGCTTTAACATCAAGAACAGATACAAAAGTATATACAAATGCAGGTGAGCAAGTAAGAAACTTTTTTATTAGATCTGAAGGTGGATTAAAAAAAAGAACTGGTACAAAAAGAATATATAATTTTGGTAGCAATCCTGCATTTACAGCACTAGCAAGTCTTAGACAAAGTATAAGAATAGAACCTTTTATATTTTCAGATGATGAAAAATATATAATAGCATTTAGTAATACACGAATAGAGATATTTCAGATTAGTCCTACTGATGGTACTGTGTCATCTATTCAGTCACTTACTAGTCAATCATGGTTAGTCAATACAACATCAGCACCATATCTTGAGGAGATCACTTTTGCACAACAAGGTGATCTAATGTTTATATGTCATAATACATTTCAAACTAGAATATTAGAAAGAACTGGTCTTACTACATTTACTATATCAACTTATAATTTTGATACATCAAGAGATGGCAATGATATTTTTCAGCCATATTTTAGTTTTCAACCATTAGGTATGACTATAACTGCAAGTGGTACAACTAGTAGTGTTACACTTACTACATCAGCAGATTATTTTGTATCTGGTCATGTAGGTGTTGATCTATTAATAGGTGAAACAAGATGTCGAATAACTGGGTTTACAAGTGCTACAGAAGTTACTGCCACTGTAGGTGGTACGTTAACACAGCAACTTGAAATAGATAGTCTTAAAACATTTGAGGGTAGTGGTACTATTAGAGTTACAAAAGCATTACATGGTCTTGCTACTGGAGGATCTGTTACTTTTGAAAGGGCAGGTGCAGTAGGTGGTATAGCTAATAGTAATATAAATGGAAGCAGATCTATAACTGCTGTTCCTGATGAAAACACATTTGAATTTTTAGCAGGTAGCAGTGCTACTGCTACATCTAGTGCTATAGGTGGTGGTAGTCCTCGTATTGTTACTGGTGCGGCTACTACTGAGTTTAGTGAGCAAAGCTATTCTGCTCTTCGTGGATATCCTGCGGCAGTTACATTTCATCAAAATAGATTATGGTTTGGTGGCACACTAGCACAACCTGATGGTATATGGGGTAGTAAGTCAGGGTTATTTTTTAACTTTGATGTAGGTGATGGAGAAGATAATGATGCTTTAGATCTTACTGCTAATGTTGGTGAGATATTTTCTATAAGGCATTTAGTATCTAATAGAGATTTACAAATATTTACTACTGGTGCTGAATTATTTATACCTACTATTTCTAACAAACCAGTAACTCCTGCTAATGCACAGATTAGAAGGCAGACACCATTTGGTTCTAGTTTCGTAAAACCAACAGTATTTGATGGTGCTACTTTATTTATACAGAAAACTGGTAGTGCATTAAGAGAGTTTTTATTTACAGATCAAGAAGGAGCATATACATCTGTTGCTGTATCAGGTCTTGCACCACATCTTATATTAGATCCAGTACAACAAACGTCTATCAAAGGTGCTTTGAATAGAAGTGAGTCATATGCTTTTCTTATAAATAATGATGGCACTATAGCTGTCTTTTATTCTGTAAGAGGAGATCAAAAAGCAGGGTGGACATTGTGGGATACGCAAGGATTGTGGCATAGTATATGTGCAGTCCATGAAAGATTGTTTGTAGTTTGTGCCAGAGATGATGGCTCAGGATCAACTAAACTATTTTTAGAAGAGTTCCAAGATGATATGCCAATGGATTTTTGTAATACATTTAGTGGTAGTAGTAGTGTGTTTGGAAGTTTAGGTTCTCATTTTGCAAATAATGCAGTAGTAAAAGCAACAAATGGTAATGATTTCTTAGGTGAGTTTACAGTAGCAAGTGCTGAAATAGATGCTAGTGCTGTAAAGAGTGGGTTGAGTCAGGCATTTATAGGTTATGCTTTTACACCTACACTTAAAACATTACCTATTGATGCGGCAATACAAGGTGGTCCTTTAACTGGTGAGCCTAGACAAATACCAAAAGTCATATTAGATTTAAACACAACACTTGCTGTTAGTGTGCAAGGACCAACTACAACATCAACAACAAGGGATTTGGTTATAAGAAATACAACAGATACTATAACTGGAGGTTTTTTAGAAAGAACTGCTGTAACTGGTAAAGAAGAGTTTAGGTTATTGGGATATAGTCGTGATCCAAGAGTTATAGTATCACAGTCTTTTCCTTTAGATTTACAAATTAACGGAATGATAGTAGAGGTAGCATTTTAATATGGGATTAACAATAGCATTAGCAGTAGCATCAACAGCAATTCAAGTTGATAGATTGTCGAGTGCTGCCAAAGCAGCCAAACGAGAAGCTGCACTAAGAGCAAGACAATTAGAAACACAAAAGAAACAAGCAAGGCTTACAGCATTACAACAACACAATGTTCGTATGAATAATTTAAAAACATTTATAGGAATGAACCAAGCACTATCAGGAACTATAGGCAGAGATATTGGTAGTGATAGAAGTTTAAAAGCTATAATAGATAAAGCAAAAAGAGAAACATCTGTAAGTGTTGATCGTGCAAGAGTACAACTTGCAGGTGAACAAGCACAAAGAAGTTTTTCACAAAGAATGGCAACTATGAAAGGTAATAATCTTGCACGAGCATATAGGTATCAAGCTTTTGGCACAATTATACGAGGTGCATATCAAGTTGATAGATTGTCTGATAATAAAGATGTAACGAGTATATAATGGTAGAATTTATTAGAGCAAAACAATCATCATTTTTAAACAAGCCAGTAGGTCTAGTATCTGTTGATACTGGTGGAATACAAGCGGCTAAAGTACAAGCTGATGTATTTAATAGTTTAGCTACTATGTATTTTAAAGATGCAACAGAGCAAGAAATACAAAAAGGTAAAGATTTTGTAGCAAATTTATCTACAAGAAAAATGATTGTAGAAGAACAAGACCCTATGGGCAATCCAACAGTTGTAAGAAGTGAATTAGATTTTAGACCACTAGATGCTTCATTAAGTAAAATTGCACAACAAACTGCAAAACCACTTTTAGAAAAAAAATATGCTTTAGCATTATCAAACGATATATCAAAGAATATTGAACAAATAAGATTAGATTCTACAGACTCACAAGACTTTCAAAGTAAAATAAATAACTTTATGCCTTCATATATTGAAGAAATAAATAAACTAGGTGGTGGCAATTTTACATCTCAAATACAAGAAGGTGTAGCTAAGTTATCAACTCAACATTATTTTGATATGGCTTTAGATGAAAAGAAACTAAACATAGTCAATCAAGCACAAATTGGTGATCAGGCAATTAAAAGTTCTGTCCAAGAATTAGTGGCAGAAGCAACAAACTATAAAAATTCAGAACTTTCTTTTGATGAATTTGTAAATCAATTAGTCAAGCAACAAATAGAAACCAAAGGTGTATTTGATGGCATGGTATCTGAATTTGGATTAACTGGATTTAGTAAAAATAATATATCAAATAATAATTTGCTTATATCTACAGCAATACCAAGAGGTTTATTAAAAGGTTATTCAAAGGGTAAGACTTCTTTGCAAATCGAACTTGCAGAAAGATATATAAGTAATGGACAAAAAGATGCTGATATATCACCAGATGATTATAAAGTTTTAGATGTAATTAAGAAATTAGCAGGTAAAAATGTTTCTTTAATCAAAGCTGAAGCAAATAAATTAGCAGGTACACAAAGGCAAGTACAATCAGATAGAGCAGTTGAAGAAAGCAGAAAAAATAAAAAACTAGAAGAAGATGAAGTTAAAATAAAAGAAAGTTTAACTACACAAGAATCTAATAGTAAGTTTGATAATTTTATTACAAATGAAGCACCTAATGATATCGTTGATAATTGGATAGAAAATGGCAGTTGGAATAGTGAAACATTTACAAAATTAAACCAAAGAATATCAGCAAGTATTGGTGTAAAAAATAAAGATGCTGTTTATGGATTTTTAAATAATACAAAAACAGAAGCAGGTTATTTACATTCTGATTTAATAACAGTCACAGTTCAAAAATTATGGCAACACCCTGATACAATTAATACAGCATCATCTCTATCAAAGGTAAATGCAAAACTGACAAATCCAAATAAACAAATTGATCTTACCAAAAAAGAATTAATATTTCATGATGCTATGAAATCATTAGCCACTAATTATAAAGATGGTCCAACTTTAGGTATGGATCTAATACAAAAAAAATTAACAGGTTTAAGAGTTGGATCATCAGAATCATCAACAACATCTGCACAAACTATAAGTCAAAATAATACAACATTAAGAGATCATAATAAAATATATATTAATGACAAAACTAATAATGTTAATAGAGATACAATTCATGATATTAGTATAAATACCTTTACTACAACTGGTGCTGATACATCATTTGATCCAAAAAATAATGATAAACACAAAATTTTAGATGATCATATTTTAAGTGGAGGTATGTCACAAATTTTAAAAGACAGCTTTACTGCTTTATCAAATGGAACATTTGCTACAGATAGTGCGAAAGATGAAGCGGCGGCACTTACACTCTTAGGACATTGGAGTCGTTATAGCTCTACAAAAGATATAGGATCAACCTTACCATTCAATGTATTAGTTGGTGATGGTAAATTAGATAATACACAAAATGGTGTCATTGCAATGGCGGCAGATCTTTATACTGATTTTAAAGGAAAAACAAGTTTCTTTAATATAAAAGGTACTGGACCAAATGATCAGGTAAGATTGACACAAATTATACGAGCAATAAAAGAAACAAATCAAGTTCCATTTAATAAGGAGTCAATAAAAGCATATGGTGATAAGGTAAGTATTAATGATCCTGCTACTACATACCTTGCTTCTTTAGGACTAAGGACAAATGAAATATTAGATTTTAAATCTGTGGCAAAAATTGGAATTAAACTTAATATTGAAGAGCCAAAACTTAGATCTATAATAATGGATATGAAGGAATCATTATATGTTGATACACCTTTTGTTATAGATCCTTTCTTTTCTTCAATACAAAGCAAATCAAAATTTGGATTTCAAAGACGAATACCAAATGCAGATAAAAGAGAAGAAATTATAAATTTAATTAATTCTGATTTACCTGATAATGCTATGTTATTTAATACAACATTTGTTGAATCTCAATCTATTACAGATGATGAATATGAAGATACTGAATATGAAGATTCTGAAAAAAAACAAACTGGTATTTTTAAAGATTTACAAAGTAAAATAAAACAAGGTCAAGGTGCGACTAATGTTTTTGGTAAAACACTAGCTGTATTAGAACAACAAACATCTGCAGATGGTGTTTCACAGAAAAAAATAACACAAAAAGGTGTTAGTGTAGTTAAAGATCAAATATTTTTAATACCAATAGTCACTCCTTTTGCAGGAGGTGATACACAAAAAACAAATGTTTTATATCAAGCAGTAATATTCAATAATAAATTTGGTTCTTTCCAACCTTATCTTCCTAATGGTGAACCTAAGGTTTATAATTTAGATTCTTTACTTAACAAAACAAAATCATTAACAGAGATTAATCAAAGTTTAGATACATTTACATCACAAGGAGAAATTAGTGAGTCCAAAATAGTTGGTGCCGCCGCATTAAAAGGCGAAAGTGTTGAAAAGAAAGCAGAGAAAATACTACAAGAACAAAATAGAACAGTAAGAACATTTGGTGGTGATTAATGGTTGATGTTTTTTCAGGTGGTCGTTTTGCACCACAAGCACTAAGTGATGATCAAGTTTTTCGATTACAAACTCGTGGATCTATACCTCAGTTTACTTTAAATGCAAATGATGCACCAAGCTTTGGTGACACTATATCAGCACAACTTGGTTATTCATATATGCCATTATTTAATGCAATAGAAAATGCAGTAAGATATAGAGATGAAGTAGATAATGAATACGAGCCATTACGAGATATGATTGGCTATGAAGAGTTTGTTGATGATCTTATAGATGCCAAAAATGAAGAGCATATGAGAGATTTAAAACAACAGATTGATGAAAACAAAGAACGTAGACAAGTACTTGCTCAAAGCTCTATACCACAACAGCTTATATCAGGCATATTTGATCCAGTAAATCTTCTTGCTATACCTTTTGGTGGTTTTACAGTTAGTGCCGCTACTGCGGCTTTTCGTACTGGTAGAGGAGTAGGAATTATTACTGCAGGACAAGAAGCATTGAGATATCCGTTTGATCCTTTAGCTACTGGTCAAGAGGTGGCAGGTAATATAGCCTTTTCGGTATTAGGTGGTGCAATAATTGGTGGTGCTACTGGAGCAATCGTAAGCAGACAAGTTGGTGCATTAAAAAAACTAGAAGAAGATAGTTTGCAGTTAATTAAAACTATTGATGAGCAATCTTCTGATACTACTCTTTTACAAAAAGCAAAAGACAGTAAATCTGACAGACCTTTTGCCATTGATAAAGAGGTAAAGGTTGGTAAAGATGGCAAATCAGAACCAGTATATACTACAGAATATTTGCAGGGATTAAAGAAGGCATTGCCAAATGAAAGGTTTGGTAATGAAAAAAGAAAAGCAGATCAAGAAAGAAAAGGCTTTGATATATTAGCAGAAAACTTGCCAAGTTTAAGATCAGGTTTAAAAGATGCTAAAAAAGATTTATCTGATTTTGAAAAAACAAAAGCATCTTTTTCAAAAGAACAATCAGATTTTGTTAAAACTGAGTTTGTAAATCGTATAAAAAAAATAGAGAAAGATATAGAAAATGGAAATGCTTATAATAAAACAGTTAAAGATTTAGAAGATAATCAAAGAATATTATCACAGCTTGATGCAGAGTTATCTTTTAGAAGAGTGGAAGAAGATGCAAAATTAAATACAGAAATAACAGATCCAATGTCCTTAGAGAAAAATTGGTTTACAGAAAGTTGGTTTTATAAAGCAATTCCAACACCACTAAAAAGAGCATTATCAAGTAAAATACCAACAATAGTAAAAAATGATTTTGTAAAATTAATTGGTGATAGTGCCATGAATTTAACAAAAACAAAATTAGGGTTACCTACAGAAAATTCTGTACATCAGTTATCTAAAATTAGAGAAGGTGAATGGGTTGCCACTCATGATGTATTAAGAACAATATATAAAGAACAATTTGGTAAAAACCTTTATGCAATGGATATTGATATTGATGATGTTGTATCAAGAGTAAGAAGAAGAACGACTTATCATGATTGGTTAGAAAGCACTTATAAAAAGATATTAAAGGGCGAAAAACTCACAGATATAGACAAGCGAGTTAAATCACAGATTGATTCTTTTTTTGAAAGATGGGAAACAAGATTAAGAGATGCAGGTATTATAGGCAATACAGCATCTATTGTAAAAGATATAGAAAGAAAACAATTACGAGTATTTAAAGATGTTAGAGAACTAAGAAGTTTAGCAGTTTTAGATGCTGAAATGACACTTAAATATCAAAAAATATTAGATGATCTTGATGCACAATTTATGGGAAAAGCAGAAAAGATAGGTTTGACTGCTGATCAATTTAAGTTTCTTGAATCATTAAGAATGAGAAAACAAAAAGGTACTTTTTTACCAGTTTCTTTATTAAATAAAAAGAATAACATTATTAAACGATTAGCAAGAAATAACTTTGAGGTACAAGATTTAAACGTAAATTTAAAAAATGCTAGACAGAAAAAAATATTACCTGCCAATGAAGAGTTTTTCTTTCCAAGATATTGGTCTGTAGATAAAATAAAAAATAATAGAGAAAAGTTTGCACAAATACTTACAAAATGGTTTACACAAAATCCTACAGTTATGGTGACAAAAGCAGATGGCACAAAACTAAGACGACCTGCAGAAACACCTGAAGAAATAAGCAGAGCAACAACTGCAGATTCTATTAGCAAAAGAGTAGATAGTACAATAAAAGCTATTACCAAAGAGGGTGCTGATCTTACAGATGATTCTTTTGCATTTTATGGTTATGGCAAATCATCACACTTTAGACATAGAGAATTAGATATTCCTAATGCTTTAGTTACAGACTTTATTGAAGTAAATCCAGTACAAGTAATGAGAATATATACTCAAAGAGTTGCACCTAAATATGAATTTAACAAGATGTATGGTGGTAGAACTATTGATGAAGTATTAGATGATATGGACAATGATTTAATGAACGCAGGTACATCAATGCGTGATATTAATAAATATAGAAAAGACTTTTTACATTCATATGATCGAGTTGTCGGTAGGGTTCTTACAAATCCATCAAGATTAGATATGAGATTTGCTAATATGCTTAGAGATTTAGCACAGTTAAATTATCTCGGATCTGCAGGTATATCAAGTATTCCTGATGCGGCTAAAGTATTAATGGAACATGAACTTAAAAATGTATTTAAAGGTTTGTATGGTATTTTATCTGATTCAAAAGTAAGAATGACAAGAAAAGAACTTAGAGTTGCGGCTGAAGCTTTGGAAATATTACAAGGTGATGCACATATGAAGTTTGTAGAAGATCTTACAAATAATCCACTTGAAAATGGATTTAGAACAAAAGCACGAAGTTTGTTTTATATATTAAATGGACTTGCTCCCATAACAAATGTAATAAAAAAATTAGATGGTGTTATTAGACAGCATGAGTTAATTGAATTTAGTGTCAAAGAACATAATGGCACTGCTACTGCCAAAGATATACAGTATTTAAGAAGATATGGTATTGGCAAGGAACAAAGTAGAGAAATTGCTAGTGCGAGTTGGGAAGTATCAGATGGTGGTATGTATTTAGCAAATACAGATAAATGGAATACAAGTATTGTTTTTCCTGATACAAATGCAAAAATTATTTATGGCAAAACTGGTAAAACTGTTGAAGGTAGATATGTTCCTGCTTTTTTTAGAAAGAATGAAAATGCTATATATATTGATAGAGATTATATTAAAGGTGAAATGTTTGAGTCACAAGCATGGACTAATCCAAAGTTAGAAGGTGTTGAGCCATTATCAATAAATCAGTTTAAAGAACCTGAAGATTGGTTGAACTTTGTTGTTATGCACGAAGTAATGCACACAAGAAACTCTGCAAAAAGTTTAGGTATTGATCTGCGAAAAAAAGGTGGCAAAGCAGAATATGAAAATAAGATTAATGAATTAGCACTAAAAGAAATTAAAAATCAAAAGAAAGTTTCAGAAGATACAATAGATAAGTTTAGAGTAGCTATGAACTCAGGTGTTGCAAATACAGTAGTTATGGGTACACCTGCTGATAAGCCAATTATTGCAGATGGTGTGGCATATATTCCATCATGGATTGGAGAAAAATTCGGATTAAAAGAAGATGCAAGATTTAGAGGATATACAAGAGTAGAAACTGGATTAGCAGGTTTGCCATTTCAATTCTTTAGTTATAGTTTTGCCGCCGCAAATAAAATAACTGCGGCTATGGCAACTGGACAAGCAAAGAATAGAGCAATAGCTATGATAACTGGTATGGGTCTTGGTTATATGTCATTGTCAATAAAATATGAATTAGCAGGTACAAGTTATCTATGGGATAAAATGTCAATAGAAGATAAAATGGCTAGGGCATTTGATGCTTCAGGATTGGCGGCAATATATAGTGATGCGTTTTATACAGCAATGCAAACATCTTTGGCACTTGATGGACCTGATATATCAATGGGATTATTGCAACCAAAGTTTCCACAAGATCCAAGTTATGTAGATGCTTTTACTGCTATCGGTGGAGCAGGACCTAGTATTGGATATGATCTTACTGAGGGAGCATATAAGTTTGCAGTAGAAGGTGACATGAAAGGTGCATCTCAATTTGTAAAAAATCTTCCATTTATGAGGCTATGGTTTTTACGAGATCATGTTAACGAATTTGGAAGAATGTTGCAAGACACAGACGAAAGTGATATAGATAGATTATTAAGGAATAGATTTTAATGACAATAGCTTTAAGTGCAAATACACCACGAATAAGTTACACTGTAAATGAAGGTGTGACTAGAAGTGAACCTTATCCAACAGATTTTGTTTTTTTTGAAACAACAGATATAAATGTTTTTGTTGATGGAGTAGCAAGAACATTACACGCATCAACAGCAAATACAACACTGTTTACTGTTAGTGGTGGCAACGGATCTACTGGATCTGTAACAACTTCTGTGACTGGTGCTACTGGTGGCAGTACTGTTGTCATCACTAGAGATATTGAACTTAAACGTACTACTGACTTTCCTAGTTCAGGTGCTTTTGAAATATCAAAACTAAATACAGAGTTAGATACTATTATTACAATGATATCTGACTCACAAGATGAAAACTCACGAGCAGTAAGATTACTTGATAATGATGATTCTGCTACTTTAACATTACCTCTCAAAGCAGATAGAGTAGGTAAAGTATTAGGATTTAATTCATCATCAGGTAATGCTGAAGCAGTAAATCATATTACATCAGCGGCAGTTACAGCATCTACTGTAAGTGTAGGTGGCAGTGCTACTGCTAGTGTTACACAATCAGGTAGTCAAATTACATTTGCATTAGGAATACCTACTGGTGCTACTGGTGCAACTGGTCCTGCAGGAACAGATTTTAATGTGGCAGGTTCATCAGGTACACCACAAAATATAACTGGTGGTAATACATTAACTATTGCCGCAGGTGCAGGAATAACAACAACTGCTAGTGCGACTGATACAATAACTATCGCTAGTACTGCTGAAGATCCAACAGCTTTAGCTATTGCTTTAGGGTAAGGAGATAATAAATGGCTAATACATTTAAAGTAGTTACATTTGCCGCTGAACCAAATAGTGCAGGTACACCATATACAATATATACTGTGCCAAGTAGTACGACAACAGTAGTGATTGGACTTATATTAACTAATATACATTCTTCGCAAGTAACTACAGAAGTAGAACTTGTAAGTGATACATCAGGTGGTGGTAGAGCCGCAACTAATGGAACAAGTTTTATAGCAAAAGATGTACCTCTTGCTGTAGGTCAATCAATAGAAATACTATCAGGTGGCAAAGTTATTCTTGAAACAACTGATGTTTTGCGAGTTGATTGTTCAGTAGCAGATAAAATATCAGGAACATTAAGTATTATGGAGATTACATGATAACAACACCTGATTTTCAAGGCACACATTTATGGGATAGATTATGTTGGGCAAAAGAAAATTTGAAGTCTTATCGTACAGAATATTGTGTGGTATGGGAAGATCAAGATCAGCCTGATGCACCTGCAAAGGTGACACACCCTGATCCTAATTGGTTAGCTTGTGCTTTACAAGGTGGCATTTTACCTGATGTAAGAGTCTATTGGGAGTTAGCTAAAGATGAAGCTAAACCTGATTTTAAAAAACATACAAGAGGTTATTTATTACACAATACTAAACCTATTGATCCTATGACTGAGGAACAAGCCATTGAATATTTGATTATGAAAGATATTCCTCGTCATGTTTGGCAAGATTGGGATAAAGCAAATAAACCAAGATTAGTTATTTGTAAAAAATCACAACTTCCAAGTACAAGACAATGGCGTAACTCATGGAAAATATCAGAAGAATTAATAATAACTAAACAAGAGGTGGCATAATATGGCAACTATAGTAGATAAAGATGGTAAGATAATTGATGATTCTACTGCAACAATACCATCAGACAGACATTTCAGAAATGCTTGGACATTATCTGGTAAAGTTATAACTGAAGATCTAACTGCATCTAAAGTAATCTTTAAAGAAAAAATAAGGGAAATTAGAAAACCACTATTAGAAGAAGAAGATGTTGTTTATATGAAAGCATTAGAAGCTGATGATGCAAGTGCAAAAACTGCAAGTGTAAATAAAAAGAAAGCATTAAGAGATGCACCTTCTGCAAAAGCTATTACAGATGCAGACACTATTGATAAACTGAAAGCTGCTTGGGATACAAGTATTTTAGGTACAAATCCTTATTCATAGGAGTTAAATATGTTTAATAATATTGGTAAGAAAGCAGACTCAACAAGTTTTGAAGCAGTCATTAGACAACATGAAAATACAATAACTGGTTCATTAACTATAGATGCAACTAATAATGCTGTATCTTGTGGACCAATAACTATTGCATCTGGAACAACTATAACTCTTTCAGGGAATTGGACAATAGTATGAGTAGTGAATTAGTATTAGATGAATTAACTGGTAGAAGTTCGGCAGGAAGTATAGCTGTAACTGCTGAGGGTGGAACAGTCACAACCAATTTACAACAAGGTTTGATTAAAAGTTGGGTAAACATGAACGGTTCTGGCACTATAGCAAATCGAGATAGCTTTAATACTTCATCATCACCAACAGATAATGGAACAGGTGACTATACATTAATTATGACAACACCAATGGCTAATGTAAATTATGCACAAACTTGTGGTGCAGGTGATGTAGATCATGGTGCTAAAATAAATATAGCTTTTACAGATGCCAATACTACAACTAATATGAGAGTTAGATTAGCCGCCGCAGTTAGTGGTAATGGTGATAGTAGTATTGTTACAAATCATGTGGCAGGAGATTTAGCATGAGTAGTATATTAAAAGTTAATACTCTTACTGGTGTATCAACAGCAGGATCAATATCTGTTACTGCTGAGGGTAATAGTACAACAACTAATCTACAACAAGGTTTGTGTAAAGCATGGTACACTTTAGGTGTTGACGCAGTAATAGATGACAGTTTTAATTGCAGTTTACAAACAGATGTAGGTGCATCAGACTATACTATAGCCATTACAAATAATATGGGAAATGCACTTTTTTCTTTTACTGGTGGTTATTTATCTACTGCAGATAATCCAAGAGTTTATTCACATAATGGAATTACCACAAGTAGCATTGAAACTTTTTTATTACATTCAAATGATGGTGCAAAAAATGAAGGTTCTGTTACCTCTGTCAATGCACAAATATCAGGAGATTTAGCATGAGTACATTAAACGTAGATACCTTAGTTGGTGTTTCTTCTGCTAATGCAATAACTGTTAGAGGTGAGGGAACTGCAACAACAAATCTGCAAGGTGGGTTGGCAAAGGCTTGGGTTACTGGTTCTTCTGCTGCTAGTGGTACTGTTCCAACAGCAGTTGACAGTTTAAATAAGGCAGGATTGACTGATGATGCCGCAGGAAAAACGACTTTTAGTTTCACAAATCATTTTAGAGTAGCTTTAGGTTATACTTCTGGTGGAAATGCTTGTGATACTGCTGACTCAACAACCTTTCAATATCAAACAGTACCTTTGCAAGATGGTGTGGTTCTTACTAGTAGTGTTCAGTTAGTTATGTTGTACGTTGGTGCTAGTGCATCTGGAATAGCAGATAACGCATACTTCAATAGTGTTTCGCATGGAGATCTTGCATAGTGGAGCTTGATTTAGTGTGGAATATAATTATAACACTAATCATTATGCCATTTGCTTGGGCATTTAATAAAATGTTTTCAGAGGTCAAACGATTACAAATACTTTTAAATAAGACAAGGGAAGAGTATGCTTCAAAAGAAGATCTACGACATACATCTAATCGTATAGTAGAAACACTTAACAGACTTGAAGATAAACTAGACAAGGTGCTAAGTAAGTGAGGTGACATTGTGCTTGAAATGCTAATGATTGCAAATAGTGCCTTCGCCGTAATTAAACAAACACTAGAAAATGGAAAAGATTTAGCCTCAGCAGGTAATGCCATAAGTCGTTTTGTGAGTGCAGAGGATCAGCTACAAAAAGATTTACATAAAAAACGTAATAGTATCTGGACTAATTTATCAGGTAAAAGTGACAACGATCTTGAAGAGTTTATGGCATTGGAACAAATCCGTGTGAAACATGATAAACTTCGAGAGTATATGCAACTATATGGTAGAGCAAACTTATGGAATGACTATCAAGCATACTGTGCTGAAGCACGAAAAGCTAGGAAAGAAGCTGAACTAAAACGAATCAAACAAAGAGAAGAAATGAAAGATCTTTTCTTAAAAATTATTTTAATTATACTACTTACTGCGGCACTTGCAGGTATAATAACTGTACTTGTAATAATAGCTAAGAAGAAAGGTATCATATGACTGCATTTATGTTGGCTTGTTATCTTAATGGTGTGGCACAAGGTGGTATATACTTTAGAAATGTCACTGACTGCACATTCTATACTAAGTATTTAAGTGAACAAACATACGATAGTGCTACTGGTGAGAACGTAACATATAATTGTATATGTAAACTTGTACCACGAGTAGATGAAAACAAAGTGAGGGTATACTAATGTTACAACTATTAGGACCAATAGCAAACATTGCTACTACTTGGCTTGAAGGTAAGAAAGAAAAAGCCAAAGCTAAACAGCAATTAGAAGTTGCAAAGGTTCAGGCACAAGTAAAGAAAGTAGAACAAGATGGATCATGGGAAGAGAAAGCTATAGATGCTAGTGACAATAGTTGGAAAGATGAAGCATGGACTATAACTTTTATCTTACTAATTGTTGCTTGTTTCATACCTGCACTACAACCATATATATCTGATGGCTTTAAATTTTTAAGAGAGGACTGTCCTGAGTGGTTAAGTTATGGCATACTTGCATCTATAGCGGCATCATTCGGATTAAAATCAATAGCAAAGTTAAAGAAATGAACATAGAATTATTACGAGAACAATTAAAACGAGATGAAGGCTGTGTTAATGCTGTGTATCTTGATCATTTAAATCTTCCTACTGTTGGGATAGGACATCTTGTCACTGAGTGGGATCAAGAATATGGTAAGGCAGTTGGCTCAGAAGTATCTGAAGAGAGAGTCAATGAGTTGTTTGACCAAGATATTGAAGTCACTATTGATGAATGTAAACTTTTATATAATAACTTTGATGATCTTCCAGAGAAAGTACAGCACATAATTGCTAACATGATGTTCAATATGGGTAGACCAAGACTATCTCGCTTTCATAAAATGAAAAAAGCTGTTGATAATCGTGATTGGTATGAAGCCGCATACGAAATGACAGACTCAAAGTGGGCAAGACAAGTGCCAAATAGGGCAATGAGGCTTGTTGACGAAATGAAAAGTATCGGTGAATCAACGTAATTCTAGGGTACAATCATACTAGAGGGGGTGCTTACCCCCTCTGTATGAGGCTTAAATCAAGTCTTTTTAAAAGCTTGTTTTACTATTTGTCTATATTTATATTTCTCTTTTTGTTTATCTAAAAAATCTTTAAATTCTGATAATTCTAATAATACTTTTAAATCATTTTTACTTAAAGTAATTGGTTTTTTCATTTATTCTTCCTTTTTTACAGAATACATTACAAGTTGGCTTCTTCCTGCTCTACCTTTACGAGTAGTGCCATCTCTTTTAATAAAACCTTTTCTTTCAAGACTTGCATATCTAGGTGTTATACTTCCTTCACGAAAAGCATCTTTAAATCTCATACTTAAATACATAAATACTTGATCGTGAGTAGCACCACTTTCTCCATGTGATTGTATGGCTTTCAATACAACTTTCTCAAGTCTGTTGGTATCAACTTTTTCGGCAGCTTCCCATGATGTTTTAGGATCATGGGTTCTTGCCTTTGCTTCACTAGAATGGTACTTCGTCTCCATCTATTCCTCCATTATTTGTAGTTTCATTATATGAATCTTCAATGCCATCATTGACTTTGCGATCCCATTTAGTTTCATCATCACCGACTCGTGGTGTCTTGTCACCTATCCGTGCAGACAAGAACTTGGTATTGCCATCTTTGGATATGGTTTTCCAACAAGCAATCCTGCGACTGTCCTGATTAGGTAGTGTCACTGGACCACTGAAGTCAGGTGACTTCTCATTCATAGACTTGTCGTTCTCGTACATAGTACCGACCTTTGCATAGACATCTCGTGCAGTACCACCATCAGGTAGTGAGGCTTTGATAATGACAATCCTATGCTCTGTGCCATTACTGTCTAGTTTTCCTTGCACAAGCAGACTTTCATCTGCTCGTGGTTTGAAGAAACTACCTCTGTCTGTGTTATCATAATCCATCATCTTCTCCTCGTGTTTTTGGTTTTGATGTATTTATTGTAGGTTGACTTGCGACATTACCATCATCATCTTCTGAAGGTAATCCATACACACTTTGTAAAGTGTATCTCTTGTAGTATGTTATAGCTGATCCGATCTTCTGTGGATTCTCCATGTTTGCTCGTGCTAACATGATAGGTAGCTTTGACTCAATGACAGTATCATCATGCTCGTGCATTACTTTTGTAACAACAATTGGTATGACATAACCTATTTCATTATCGTCAAAACCTTTTTCATACGTCATTTCTTGGGTAAAGAACAAGCCAAACTGATTGCCTTGCTTTACTGCTTCAATAACTGACTCTAGTGTAGAGTAGTTACTTCTGAAGTGTGGGTTCTTACCATCTTTCTTTGCAGTGACAGCAAGTTTTTGAAATGCAAGAAGAGCAGTCTTTATTGTGTGCTTCTTTACCATCAATACTTTACTGGCATCTACTTTTTTGATATTACTTTTAGTATCTGTCATGTGTAACCTCCATTATACAGATAGTTGAAAGGGTGAGTTGGGTCTACTCACCCTTTCTTTGTTATGCGAATTGACCCTCGCTTATCTCGCTTGACAATGATTCGATCATTGTAGATCTCTGCTTCATCAGGCTTGATCTCTTCTTTGAGCAGCTTTTTTGCTTTCTCAAATATCTTTGCTGTATCTTCATGTACCAAGTAATCAGTACAAGCTTCAGTAAAACTGTTGCTCTTTGATACATCTCGTTTTGTTTTACCATTGATAGGTATTTTGTCTGTCATAAGTTTGTCTATTACAGTGTCAACATCTTCAGGTTCATTGCCATGTACGACACATTCCCAAAACATTTTGATTTGACTTAGCATATGATCTTGGTATTGATTACTAGCATCAACAACTACTGCATCATATTTGTTACCAAATATTACAGAGAGTAATCCCTGCTTTGCACCTGATAGATACATATAGAATTGAATCTGTGGCATATAAAAGTTTATCATATGCTCCATAGTATTCATGCTATGTGTGTGTTTACATTCAATAAGTACATTGCTTTGGTAATCATATCCATCAAGTGTACCTTGTAGATTGATACTGCCATACTGTTTCTTGAATGGCACTTGATTAGAAAAGCCATAGTCGTATTCTTCTTGCGACCATTGCATATTAAATGATTCTGTTTCTGATCCAAGTTGTACGTTGAACTCACGAGACAAATCTTTGCGACCGATCTGACCCATCTTGATCTTGTATAACTCGTTCCACTTACCTTGCATCAAAGATACCATGTCGCTACCTCTGATGAAGTCTTCTCGCATAGGCGAGTGTCGTATGTCTATTGCCATTGAAACCTCCATTTCTGCTATCAGCATACATTATTTATTTAATTATATCAATAGTTTAACTAAATAAATTTGGTCTTTGTAAAAAGATCAGACCAAATTTTTTAGGGAAACTATTAGTTAGGTTGATAATCATAATTCCTATTTGTTGCAGTCATACCTGCAGGTTGTATGTTATCGTTTTTATCAGGATAGAATACTATATGTCTGTAGTAATCATAGTAACTTGTTATCTTGACCGATCCTGCACGATCAAGTTCGTCTAGTTCTTGTGGAACATCTTCAAATTTTTCTTGCATCTTCACTCTCCGCTATAGCTTTGGCTAAATCATAAATCATATGATCTATTTCCCAGTTTGGAATTTTATGTTTTTCTAATTCATTTTGAAAGTTATCTACTGTCATAGATGATACTATATTCATATGAACCTGAATGTGTAATTCTGATTCATCTGTATTCACTTCGTCTCTTTCTTCATTACTCATTTATAACTCCTATTTTTAGTTTGATTTTTTATATCATTTACTAAACTTTGTTTGCTTTCCCATTCATTGTTTAAAAAATTAGTTATTGTTTCCCAATAATCAACGTATGTTTCTTTAAAATACCATTGTACTTGTTCTTTATTTAGCATTACTTATCTCCTATTGAAGCGATTAGTTTATTGGATATCAATTCCACCAGTGACTTACGATAGTATAGCTTTGGCTCTACATATTGGTAGATCTCTGCCAGTGATGGGAAGAACTTACTGTTGAGACATATCTTGTGACACGCATCACGCAATATATCTGCAGGTATATGACTGAGTTTTGAGGCATACACTTTTGCTTTGAGTGCCATGTCTCTTTCAGTCAATGCTGATTGCTTGGCAGTACATACCATGACTTCCATGATCCAATCTTGAATATCTTTTGGATCAGCTACAGTCATAGCTTCTTGCATAGTCTTGATAACAAGATCTTTCTTACCTGCAAGACGAGATGCTACCTCTGATATGGAAGGCATCTCCCATCTGAAGAATACAAACGAACTGTTGACTCTTTCATTTATCTTGCAGTTCAGTGTAGACTCTAGCATAGAATGAATCTTCTTTGTGTATCCGTTTGGATCTGTACCCCACTGCTGAACGAGAGTTTTTGCGATCGGTCTGTTTGTCACACCATTTGCAATATTCCTGATCCCAGTCTCCTCTACGATACTGGTTGTTAATGTAGAAATGTTTGAAGTATTTAGTTTCTCTGTCATGGTTTACCTCCTTGTGTTTGTCCATGATTGCTTGGCTAGGTTGCCAATCTTTAGATAGTAGGTTCATTGTATTTGCTCCAGTGGTCATTCCAAATTTCTGTAGCAATAGCATCACACCAGTTTTTGTCTGACTGATACTTGGGTTTCATCTTGTAGTTGATGAATCGCTTTAGCTGTGACACATCATCTGCTGTGTCAAGCTGATCTTCTAGTCCTTCGATAGAAACTACTTGATCGTAATAGTCTTGCCATAATGCTTTGTATCTGTTCATTTTTTTCCTCCATTGGTTTGAACTATCATTTCTGTAACTCTTGTGGGAGTTACAATAGTATCGTTACAATTATTACAGCATCTACCTTCTGCTATTGGTTCGGCACTGTTACCTTGATCCCAATACATGACACCTTCTTCTGTGTATTGTTTCTCTATTTCTTTGTGACATATCACACATATCATTTGATTATCTCCTCTACCTCTGATTTTTTAAAGCATAATGTATTGTCATTTGTTTCTGCATCTTCATCTTCAATGACAATCTCATTACCAAAGTCATGTACTATGACACCATAGATTTGTTGGTCTTTGACTTTTATTTTATCTCCTATAATCATTTAATTATCTCCTTAAATATTTTATCAGGTATTATGGCAACCCATCTTGGATCACCAGTCTTACGTTTATACATTGCAATATCTTTTCCCTCTAACACCTTGAATACACTAGGGAATTTATCTACTGCTCTGTATTTTATTTCGACAACATACTCTACTCCTTTGATTACAAGTTTGATGTCACCAGTATGTTCACCACCAAGGCTACCTGATAGTGGTACTTTTTTTACTGGTAACTTCCATGATGTGAATAGTTTTACAAACCAATTCTCATGATAGTTACCTTTGATTTTGCTTTTACTTGCCATTTTTTATGCCAAGTTTTTCAAGATCTTCTTCCAGTCCACGGACTGTTCTCTTTAATTCATTGATAAGTTTATGCAGTATTATTATTTTGCCCTGCAAGAATGACTTATCCATGCCTTCCTTTACTAGTTGGTCTATTACATTATTCATTAGAACTCTCCATCATCATGTGAAATTGTAAGGTAAACTTGCAATGCTTCACACCAACATAGCAAGTTAAATAGTTTGGGTTCAACAAGTTTACGTTCCCATTGTCCAAACAACTTAGTATCAATACCAATAGTCATAGCTAATTTTTCCTGCGAAATTTTACGTTCTTTTCGCAGTAATACTAGCTTGTCTATTAGTGAGACATATTGATATCGTACTGTGTTCTGCATAGTTTTTAGTGTAGCCACGCATTAAGGAGACTGCGTGGCTACTACCCAACCAACAAGGGTATTAGTTGAAACTATGTTTGATCTGAGTATCCATCATATCATTGAGGATATCAGATGCTTCTTTGCCCTGCCAATCTTTGGGTGCGTGTTGTTGCTCCCATATCTTGATTGTCTTGGCTGTCATTTTATTGATCCATACTTCAGGGTGGTACTGACCATATGGTTTTGCAACGTCACACATATGAACGTACATCTCTCTGAAGTCTTGTGGTATGCCAATCCGTGCAAACGTTTGGCACATTTTTAGTTCTGATGTAGTGTAGTTGATGTCCATTATTAACCTCCATTAATTGAACATTGAATGATTTGACATATAGTTTAACATCTTACTGTTACGTTCTACAATAGTTTTGTTCTTGCTACTGACATTTTCAGGGTGAGATATCCAATGTGTAACTGCATTATACAAAGCCCATTTATTGTTTCCAATATTCATTCTATAATCTCGCCAGTGTTGGTGTAGCTTGTTATACTGTGTTTCGTTACGATACTTTCCATCAATAGTTGGTCTTGGTGTCCAAGTAAGTTTTGCAAATAAAGTATGTGCATCACCTGAGTCTATTGGTGTATTGTACCACTCACGAAAGCGAGGTTCATTACTACGAAACAAATCGACTGAGTGTTTGATATGATCAAAGTTGTAGTTGAAGATACCATTATGTTTTTGCTTGTAGTTGGCAATCTTATCAGGTGTAGTGCAACCATTCATGCACCACAAACGTAAGCCATCAGCTTGTATCATTACAGACCATACTCCATTGTATGAATTACGAAGTACAATTTGAAATGCAATGTAGTCTTGCATAGCAGGATCATCAAAGCATATCTCTTTGAAGATCAGCTTTGCTTCCATCATTGCACCATTGTCAATCATGTTTATCTGTGTGACGTATGGTGTTTTCATTTTGTCTGCAATATCTACTACTGGTTCGAGTACTGCAGCATGAGTAACTGGTCGATACGATTTGGAATGATCGCCAAGATACTCTTCCGTATCTGATCTGATAATCATGACACGATTGTCGCAGTCAATCATTTTGTCATCACACATACCTTTCATTGGTATAGTTTCGATAGGGAAAGCATAGTCTGCTCTCTTGTCTACAAGTTTTGCTAGTTGAGTCATGTGATTCATTGTTACCTCCTTGAATCAGTTTGGGTTAAAAGCTACAAGTGTATATATAAATGTAGCAAACATTAATATACAAAAGATTATGTATATCAAATAGATTATAAAAAAATTTACCATATTGTAATTCCTTCTCGTATTGTAAAGTGTAAATGGCTCAGCCAACCTCCTAAATGTTGAGCCAATCCCACCCATCTGTAATCCAATTAAAAAAAAGAACCTCTGTTCTGCGTGATGCAGAACAGAGGTTGTTCGTCCTATGCAATAGGAACGAACTTCTTTTTTGCTTTCTTGAGTGCGGCTTTGTTAGTTGTCGTAGAAGCACCTTTACCTTTTGGACTAAACTTAGATCCGTAAAGTGTTTCATAGATTTCATCATGATAGTCGAAACATTCCTTCATGACATTGTAGTCCTCCATAAGGACTTCAAGTCTTTCAGAAAGCTTCTCAGGATCTGTCGGAAATCCATAACCCTGACGTCTCTCAATAGCCATGCGACCATAACCACCACGAGAATCCATATCGTTATCTTCATCATTCATGTCTTGAAGAATGTTAGAACCTATGTTGTACTCATTCTTCAATTGATTAGTAACATCATGTAACCTACCCAACCAACAAGTTAATAAGTATTTCTTCTTATATCCAAGTTGGGAGCCATTCTTGTGGTCGGACTCTGTGATATTGAAAGTATTTAGAACTTCCATGATGTCTGTCTTTAACTGTGTCATTTGTATCTCCTTTGGTTTGTTGATGACAAGCTTCCACCAACATGACGTTGCAATAATAAATAAGCGTGTCGCTTAAGCGACACACAATAACAATTACAAGAGTAAAATCGTCTCTGTCGAGGCGACTAGCCGAGCTATTTTACACTTGTAATTAGCAACGTTGTGTTAGTGGTTAGTCTTGTCTCAACCAAAGCAAAGGAGATTCTTCACAAATGATACAGACAGACGTCACGGAAGTTCTTTACTTTCAGTGTCGCAGAGTTAGCTGAGACCACAAGATTGGTGAGCAACGACCCCACCTATCCTCGATATTCCCATCATCTACTAGGTATTAACTTGTTGATTGGGAGTCATTGCACACCTAGTATTTACCTTAGTAAATACGTAAGAGTGTCGAGTCTGTGGTGAACAGCGAGACTTCTATCGTGCAATGACGTTAGGAGTCGCTATAGCGACACCATATGTTTGCTACTTTTATAAAGTAGAAATTCATGTGAAGCCACGGAGCAACAAAGTAAAAAGCATGACTTTTTACGTCTGTGTTGCGAGGACTGCAACATGGTGAGTTTTGTCCACTTTGGCGATACAAAGTGGCTCGTATCAATATAGTGGCTCTTTGTAATGAGTGAGTCCAATGACGTAAGTCATTGTTTTAACTAGAGAACTAGAATACCCTTGACATATGAAATTAGCTAATCCATAAAAGGGGGGTAAGGGGGGTTCTCTTGTTAAAACAGCTAAGACTCACGAAGAAACAAAAGACACTAGTTGATACGATCGTAGCATTGGGTTGCAGTATCAAAGAGGCTAGTGCAAAGTCTGGATACGCAGATGGCGAAGCAGGAAGAGTGACAGCCAGTAAGACTTTGCGTTTGCCTCATGTCCAAGAGTATATGCAACAAATGGTAAGACAGAGTATTGGTCTTAATGCTACGATAGCTTCTAGGAAGGTATTAGACTTAGCGAGTAGTGCTAAGTCTGAATACGTACAGCTAGAAGCTAGTAAAGACATACTAGATAGAGCAGGTTACAAGCCAGTAGAAAAATCAATGTCACTAGTGCAGGGTAATATCTCTGTGTCCATAGACCTAACTTGACTAGGGGGTCCAAAAACTTGTATGCTTACACTGACAGTGGTCCTACACAAACATTAATAGTCAAAAAGGTTCGATATGAGTACACCTGCATGGACACGCAAAGAAGGGAAGAACCCTAAAGGTGGTTTAAATCAAAAGGGTAGAGACTCTTATAAGGGTGGCACATTGAAGCCACCAGTTAAGAGTGGTGACAATCCTAGACGAGCTAGTTTCTTAGCTCGAATGGGAAACATGAAAGGACCTGAGAAAGATGCTAAAGGTAAACCTACTAGATTATTATTATCGCTTCGTGCATGGGGTGCTTCGAGTAAAGCAGATGCTCGTGCAAAAGCTAGAGCAATTACTAAACGAAATAAGGCGAAGAAAAAGGCTTGACGAAACGAGAAGAAAAGTTGAAGTATTAAAAAAGCAACTTAAAGAAAGGAAATCTAAAATGCCAATGGGTAAAGGAACATATGGAACTACTAAAGGTAGACCACCAAAGAAGAAGATGACTGCAAAGCAAAAGACACTACCTGCAGCTTTACAGAAAAAAATTATGGCATCTAAGAAGAAGAAGTGAGGTTATCATGGCTAAGATAGATAAAAAAGTTATTGCCGCTTTAAGAGAAGATGGCAAACGATTAGAAGCAAAAAGAAAAAAATTAAAAGAGTTAGAAAATATTTATCAAAAGACTATGGGGTTTGAAAATCAAGATACAAGAAGTCCAAAGACAAAAGCTGCAGTTTCTAAATCTTCTACACCCAAGCCATCAAAATTAGCTGACTCAGGTTTTGTAAGTCAAGGGTTACAAGTTAAAAACCTAGTAAGAAAATTTAAAGGGCAAAAGCCAAAAAAATATAAAGCTCAAGCATATAAATCTTTATTAAAAGGAACATGATGGCAGTTAATGCGGCAGGTAATTACACTAAGCCTACAATGAGAAAGGCTTTGTTTAATAGGATCAAAGCGAGTAACAAAGGTGGCAGATCAGGACAATGGTCTGCTCGTAAGGCACAGATGTTAGCCAAACAATATAAGGCTAAAGGTGGTGGTTATAGATAATGGCACTTGCTAAATCACAGAGATCTCTTCGTGCATGGACAAGACAAAAGTGGAGAACGAAATCAGGTAAACCTAGTACTCAAGGACCAAAAGCTACTGGTGAACGTTATCTTCCTGAGAAAGCAATTAAGGCTTTATCTTCCAGTGAATACTCCAAGACTTCGGCTCTTAAGCGAAAAGCAATTAGAGCAGGTAAACAAGTATCTAAACAACCCAAGAAGATTGCAGCAAAAACGAAAAGCTACAGAAGCTACTCGTAAACTAAAGGAGAAGTTAAATGGCAGTACCTAAGAATGGAAAAAAGAAAAAGAGTTTATTAAAACCAAATAAAGATATGCTCCTTGTTGAAAAAGATGCTTTAAAAGAACTTGAATTAGATTTACAACAATATGAAGCGGAGATAGAACAAGGTGTTAGTGGTGCAGGTAGCCTTGATAGAATGAACAAAATTAAAAAAGCTATTCGAAAAATGAAAAAATTAAAAAGCTAATTAAATGACATTCTTACATACCTTAAAGGTTGAAGAGAGACGAATACTTCGTGAAGTTGTAAAGCGAGTTCATCTAAAACACCACCCCAAAGAATTTTGTACTGATAGGGAAGCCGACAAAGTAATAGCAGTTATTGGTCCTGAGACTGTAGATACTCTTCTTAGAGTCGGAGTTAATACTAAAATTGATACAGTTTAAATACAAACCTGATGGTCAAGTCCTGAAAGACTTTATGAAAGACAATACATTTTTTCGTGGCATAAGAGGTCCAGTTGGTAGTGGCAAGTCAGTAGCTTGTAGTATTGAAATATTTAGAAGAGCATTGATGCAGGAGAAAGATAGGAATGGCAAAAGAAAAAGCAGGTGGGCGATTATCAGAAATACGAATCATCAACTC
>VTLG01004204.1_pt1 | contig 31804 bp, 47 predicted proteins | sample 4694571 | NCBI WGS metagenome assembly VTLG01 (sample SAMN12604809, study PRJNA352737) | marine metagenome | biome: ENVO:00000447; feature: ENVO:00000209|ENVO:00000569|ENVO:01000036; material: ENVO:00002151; isolation source: viral sequences binned using virsorter ...
GTAAAGGCTTGCGGATGATGGTCGCGCAAAGCCCATGCCGCCGCCCTGAGGTCGCCTTCCGCCGCCATAAGTTCCGGGCGGCAGTCCCATTTCTCTCGTGTCGCCAACTGGGAAGTTCGATCCTGTGCCAGCAGGGCGAGGAAGCCGCGGTGGTGGCAGTGGTACCGTTGGCGGTTTCGTCGAAAGGTCGCGCTGAAAATCTTGGCCCATGCCGCCGCCCGGAGGTCGCGCAATGCCCCGCATTGGCCGGTGTCGCATATCGGTGAGGCCACCGCCGCCCATACCTCCCCGCTGGTAAGTTCCATCGGTAACACTATTACGCTCAGGTTGTTGTCTGTTCATGCCCATTCCGGCACCTCCTCCTTGGTTCATGCCTCCTTGAGGCTGATCAGCTTTTTGATTACGACGCGCTTCAGCACGCCGCTGGCTCATGGCCTGTGACCTATCTTTGATACGCTGTTGTTTTGAACGAACTGAGTCCTGCGTATAATTACCTAATTTTGCATCTTCTATAGATTTCATTTGCTCAAGATACTTTCTATCACCGGCGGGTAGCTTATTAACATCACCTTCAGCAAATCCTGTAAGACGAGTGTTTATCTTTTTTAATCTGTCTCGACGATGCTTTAAGTGTGGTTCGACACTCTCTCGACGCTTCATTTCCTTAGCCGCAGTTGCATCCCTAGCGTTTATCTGCTTACGCTCCTGTGCAGCTAAATCTCTTTGTGAAGCCTCTTTTGCACGATAATCGGCTTCTCTCTCCGCGACAGTCTTTCCTTTAACAGCTTCCAGACGCGCTTTTTCTTCAGGGCTAGTGATGTTCAATCCTTGGTCCTTCATAAACGTAGATCCCTTATCAAGCGGATCAGCACCCAAGGCTTCCAGTTCAGCATTTTCTTCAGGGGTACGTTTAAATCTGCTCTTACCTAAAAGCTCTTCTCTTCGCCAACTTTCCTCGGCAGCCTTTCTATCTCCAAGTTTGTGCATCGTCGATGAAGCGAAATCTCGCACCATATCAGCTTCACCCCGCTTACCCTCAGCGCGAAGTTTATCTTCCATCCCCTTATAGTGTTTACCTCTAGCTTCATTTTCAAATTCCTGCATCCATCGCTGTTTTTCCCGTGAAGTTGAAAAATGGTCGTTCGGTCCCTTTCCCACCCCAAACCCACCCCTGTTAGTTTTCATCTGACGATACTTCTTTACCTTCTTTACCCAATCAGAATCTCCCTGTTTGATTTCTGTATCCCAAGCTCCATCTCTCTCCATCACAGACTCAATTCTATTTCTAATCCTCTTTGGCACTGATTTCCACTTTGCACCATATTTCAAATCTTGAATCGGTTGAATATTTGACGAAAAAGAACCCCTCCGCGCCCCATGCCGATTGCGTGAGTCGTGCTGAAGACCTAAGTTAAGTGCAATTTGATTAAACCGCCGTTTCTTCGTTGGATCTTCAAAACGGTGAGTACTCATGCCTCCACGGATTCGCCTTTTTTTACCTCCCACAGTATATCCGGGATCATTCGCTCTTTTTTCCCGAGCGGCCTTCAACTCACGAATTTGACGCTGCAAATCAGTTCCGAAGTTTTTCTTTTCAAAGCGTGCCATTTAACTAATCGCTCCTCCCGCCGATGTGTACCAAGTATCACCGTAATGTATCACTAGATAGGGGTTTCCTGCGGGCTTATACAGAGCAATCTCACCGTGCGTGCCAACATCAGCAAGGTCAGTATATATATTCACCACGAACGTACCTTGTAACTGAACCGCCTCATCAGGAGTTGTGGATAATAAAGCCCCTGCCCTTCGTGCGCGAGCGCAGTCGCCGGTTCGTCTTGGAAATCCTTCAATTACCACTGCCTACTCCTTGGTCCTGAGAAGCTAGATAAGCCTATGTTTAAATACTCATAGCTAAAGGTTTGGTTAGAGGTGCTATTGCCAAGTTTCACAAATATGTTGTGACCAGTGGCACGCCTTCGCTCTGACTTATTCCTTCCAGAAGAAAATGAACCTGTAAACTTTGCTGACGCTGCCTTAGCAGCCTGAGCAGATTCAGCAGCATAAACACTGAAGGCAACATCGTTGCTACTAGTATCAAGCGCCGCCTGCATTTCAGTCAGCATTATCTTTGGCTTGTTCTGTAACTGAATCGGTCCAGCCCAGATATAGCTATCAATCGCTACACCATCATCATTTTTTGATGGTGTAGACCAATCATATTTTCGCACATATCCATCCTGACAACCAAGAAGAACTGTCCTATCTGATGAACTATCTCCATCAAAAAGATGTACGCTTGTCGGATTGAAACCATTAGTTGCGAACTTGTCAGGCCACCAGCTATTGTTTCTAACATCAAAGAAGTAATTCGTGGTCGCTCCGCCACCAAGAGGAGTGAGGTATAAGTAAAAACCACGTTCCACATCCGACCAAACCATCTGAACCAGAGTTGTATCAGGATCATAGCTATCCAGCTTCTTAGCAATAAACTGGTCAGAAATGTTCACAGGGGTTTTTCCCGGTGCCATTGAGTAAACACCACCCTGATTGCTAAAGAAGTAAAGAGTCCCTTCAGGACTCTTGCAGTACGGACGACCCCAAGTGCTACCAATTGTGTCAGTAACAAGGTCGAGGCGACCCCCTTCAGCGGGGTCGCCAGTCATCTGCCAGATACTATGATCACCGAATATCAGCAAGATGTCATCTGAATAGGGGCAAAGAGCGTTGATAATGTCACTACTCTTGCCTGCCTCAGACTGATTACCGGCTACAGCTTGCACACGAGTTGCTGTCGTTGGGCTGTAGTTCCAATCATCGGCATCGCCAACCTTACTCATAAACCAGTTATGAGGATCAGTGCTAATACCACTACAAACAATGCGACCACGCCATGTCTCGATCAGACGTGGCTTGTTACTACCTTGAGTAGGCAATGAACCAGCGCTTGCTGACCAAGTTGCGACAGTGTTTGTGCTTGCCGTCCACTTCTTCTCATTAGTCCCATCAGCAAAATAGACCACGCCGAAAAGCTGTGAGGAGAATATAACAGGCACAGAAGAGCTTAATGCACTTGAGCCATTTGTTGCTGTTGTAAACGCGCTAGATGTGAACTGCGCAACCGTACCATTGGTAACTGCATACGACACCACGCTCCTTGCGCCAACCTCGTTCTGGTTAGCGGGAGTGGTTCGGGCAACTACCTGCCCTAGGGTTTGCACCTTTCCGTCAGCAGTCCGAGCATCGGCGTGCTTAACAAGACCAGCGCGTTGTCCACCACGACTTCGACCCGTGGAGGGTTCATATGCCCTAACATTCTGGCAATCAACAGTGGACTCTCGTGGCTGTGACTCGTAAGCCGTTGACTCGATCAACCCGCCGGAAGGCCAAGGTAAATCAAAGCGGGTACGGCCTCGTGGCATTAGCTCAACGTAGCTCCATGATTTGCAATGACAGCCCAGATGATGCTTGTACCTTTGTTGATGCTAATCAACGTAAGCACATCACCAGCATCAGCCATAACAGCAGTTGTTTCTGTACCGGAACCAGAGTTGATGATTTCACTTCCTGAACCAGTAATGGTTAAATTACCACCGTCTGTTTTCAAACAAACCGTAATGATAATACCAGCACGCTCAGGTGATGCTATCTTTCGGGCTTCAGCACCGCCAGTAACTACAGGGCAGATACCAAAACTGCGGTCAACAGGAATGGTTCCACCACTACCCGGATCAACGATCTCAAGTTCTGTTGTACCAGCGATTTGTTGAAGGATATTATGTCCTGACATTTAGTTTCTCCTAGGAAATCAGGTGTAAAGATACGTTTCCATCGTTATTTGGAACAATTTTAAGATAGCTTATACCTTCCAGTTCACTGGTTAGTTGATAAGCTCTCTCAGCAGCTACAGTCGTACTAACAGCACCGCTACTATTGTAAAGCTGTAAAAATGTACCATCCGAGGTGGGTGATACATAATAAGTAAGCGATGTAATGCTACTTCCAGCAGGTATAGCACAGATCATTTTCCTGAATCCCTTAAAGGTGATTACAGGGCTATCTCCTAATGTGCTATCAAGCGTAATGCTCTCAATTACAGTATTCTGTGGATTTGTGTACATATCTTTACCTTATGAGTCATAAAATACACTGTTATTGTACTTAACTAAGTCACCATTTATGTAGCGATTTTCCTGCTCACTGAGTACCTTTTGGTTAGATGGGTCACCGTTGTAACCCATTGTGTCAGGAGTCTGCAATTGTCGATCCATTGCACATGAAGCTGCCAACCTCTCTTGGAACTTCTGAGTATGAATACCGGAACTGTTTTCAAGCCTCTGCTCTGCAATCGCAAGACAACTTTCCAGTATTGTCTCAGAGTGCATCTCACCACCTAAAGGGTAAGGCTTTGACGCTGTTATCTTGCTAGGGAGTGCATGATACTTATAACGCAATGTGTATGCAGCATCCGGCATCGGCCAAAGCATTAGTTCAAAACGCTGACCATTGCCACCGTCACTACTCTTAGGACGAACTGCTGCATAACGGGGGTCAGACTTATTGCTGTTATAATCCCGCTGTCTCAGGATTCGGATGCGATGCTCTCCAGTCAGTTCGATTGGATACCATTGTTCATCCGAATCCGTGTACGTTATTAAACCGATTAAACCACCAAAATCAGCACTTAAAGTGTAGTCCTCAGTTCCCGAAACGGTACTGAGTGTGGTAGTTGGCTCCAAGAAAGACCACCGATGTCCTTTCGGAGATATTGAATTTGGTGGAGGATGATAGAACTGCCTTAAACCAGAATTGATCATTTCATCTATCTGGTCAGTTTCATCCGATGTCCAGTTTGAACTGGTTCTATCACCAAGCCACAACCAACCAACTTCTTTCCTGAGACTGGTTAGTGTTGTGCTTAACGTGCTTTCTGTGCTGGTATCTGCCGGTGAACCAATCGTCTTGATTGTAAACTGGACAGGTACACCCGATGAATGGGTGAATAATAAACCAACAACCGAGGCATTCATCTCCGTGGCAGTAAGGTTTATGGAATACTGACCATTCCCCTCCTCTGCAATTGTGCCGGATAAAGCTGCCTGAGAACCACCATCTTTAGTGTGATACTTCCCAATTGCACTAGCAACACCTGTCAATGCCGCACCTGTGGTGGCATTGACCATACCAAATGTAAAACCCGTTACCGCTGTGTTTCTTACAAAACTCATTTAGTGGTTTTTTTCTTTACTACCGGCTTAGGCAGATGTTTCGCAATAGCCAATAACACACAAATTTCAGACAGAGGTAACACCCCCTCCTGCTTTTTGTGGTAATAGCTATGTGCATCAGCAATAACCTGCCTCTGCATATCGGTTAATGGGCCAAAGGATTCTTCCAACTCGTGCAGTAATACTTCCATCTTTCCCTCTTAAAAATAAAGCTGGGGCGGGGTTGTAGCCCCACCCCAGCTAAGGTCTCACTAAGGTAGCGAACCTAGTTAGCAATCTGCTCAACTTGGTAGCAAGCAATCCAATCAACATGAAGAATTGGATCAGTCGTACCAGCAGAATGACACACGAGTGTAGGAGTCATCGCTACAATCGGAATCTGCGTGGTATGAGCAGTTTGAGCAATACCATTAACGTATGGTGTAATGCTGCTAATACCATCAACGATAAAGCCAACCTTGAAGTAAGTACCGTCTGCTAAAGTATGCAGACCAGTCGAACTGTCACGGCTACCAGCTTTTTCGCTGTGGAAATCAACAGCACCATCGTCATCGACATGCTCAAAGCAGATATGGTTAGCAGTCGAGTTTGCACCCGAAGCTAAAACCGTAGTATCAACTTCAGTTAGACCAACAACTAAGTTGCCGGTATCACTTCCGCTAGTACCAATATCTGCAATCTTTACACGAGCTTCAAAGTAAATCTTACTGTTAGCACTAGCAATAAAACTACTAGCTCCGGCAGCACCACCCATTTGAATCTGCACACCTTGGTTGTCAGTGCTACTTGCTGCATCGAGCAAAAGCACTCCACCCTTGGCGGCAGCATCAATTGCGGCTGTACCGGCAGTTGCCTGAGTAATAATCCACTTATTCTCATCATCAAAAGTTAAAAAGTCATCCACGAAGCCAAATCCTTCGCTAAGACCACCGTTGTTAATCTCCGTTATCGGAGCTTGCGCCCAAATGTTTGGAGACAGACCACGGCGAAGTGAAGAAGCCTTGGCTTGAGGTTTTGTGTATAAATCACCCATGATTTATTTCGCTCCTCTCATATTAGGCGACATAACCGACGAACAATTTACGCCGGTTGTAACAAACGAAGTTGCCCCATGAATCCATGTGAACCGTTCGTACAGTGTGTTGGTTGGAAGCCTGTTGAGGCTTGTGTACCAACATATCAACGCCCTTCTTATAGAAGAATTTGAAGACGTTGAAGTTTACACCGTAGATAGGCTTACTGGAATCATTAGCCTGCAAGTAAGGAACCCAAATGATCGGGTTGCCTTTGAAGACTGCGGAACCAGCGTATTTTGCAAGATCAACACCGAGGTTATCGTTGCGACCTTCCAAAATCTTCTCAACTTCTTCAAGAACGTCATACGTTGTGAAGAAGCACCAGTTAGAGTCACCCTTACCGCCAGCCAGTTCAGCAAACTGCTTAGGAGCTTTGAAGTGAGTGTGAGCAACTGCTTTACGCCACTTAGACACAAGATCGTCACGGGAGATGCTGGTGTAGTTAAACGACCAGTTCTTCCAGTTTGATACTGTGTTGACATTGATACCAGCGGCACCATTCGAGAAACCGGATGGATTTCCACCAGTAAAGCCACCACCGGGAGTCGTTGCGGATTTTTGAATCCAGAACGGGATACCTGATGGGTTACGTGGAGATTGAGTATCGCTGCTTGGAGCAGACCAGAGAGCGTCTTCCATTAACTCAAAGTAATCGTTGTACATTGAATGACGACGAATATCGAGTTCTCGGATGAGCGTTTCACGGTCAGACTGCATTGCATCTTCATGAACATCATAACTGAAGTTCACAGTTGCTTTCGACCACTGTTGCTTTGCTTCAGTAGTCAAGTCTTTTACAGCCGTTTGATCGACACTATACAATTCTGAAAACTTAGCAGTTCCAGTGTTTGATGTCTGAACTTTCCAGTTCAGTTGAACACCACCCTGTACCGGAGTACGGGACTTACCTGCCAAGAACTTTGATGCGAAAACGTGATGTTGCTTGTCCAAGGACAAATCAACCCAGCGCTTTCTAGTGAAGTTGTCAAGCGTTAGATTGACAAAATCATCTAATTGATCTGGAAGCAATGGCATTGCTTAATTCCTTATGTTTCAAACCGATCAGATGTCACCATTTTCTCTTAGGTAACTTTCATAAGCATCTTTCAGCTTAGAATCGTTGACAGGATCATCCCCATCATAGTCAGGGTCATTGATATATTGGGTGGTTGTACCACCACCCAATCTCTTTGACTGACCATTCCTAAGTCTATTTGTAACTTCTGACTGGCTTTGTTGTTTAATCTCGTCACTAAACACAGTGTTATACGCCTGCCGAACAAGTTCGCCGTATTCCGGCACATCTTGTCCTGAGTTGTAATATCCACTGCGCAAGACATTAACTTGTGAGTACAAATTCTCACGAGCCTGAGAAACATTGCTATTGGGTTCTAAGTCCAAAAAAGAACCGTCACCAAACAGACCGCTGTTCCCTAAGCTATTAACGGCATTATCAAAAGCATCAATCTCGGATAGCGCATAATCCTGTTGTTGTTGCTGATAATAACCATCCACCGCGCCTTGTTGGTTGATAATATGACTTGCGACTACTTCAAGCTGCTGATCGTAATGACTAGCCATTTGATTGGCTAAAGCATTGATAGCCTCTTTAAGTCCTTCGTCATAATCATCGCCTAAGCCGACAGTGAAGTCAGGACGAGCTAGTGATTGCTGTTCGGGCGGAATTGTGCCATCGCCTTGCTGCTGTTCACCCTGTCCCTGATTTTGGTTCCGATACCATTGTTGCCACTGAGCAAGCTGCGCATTGCCTGCTTCGTAACCATCAATGACCTGAGCCAAAACCTGCTCACTTGCAAAATCATCAGGGTTAAGCCCGTAGTATTCTGCATGAGACAGTAGTTCAGGATCGAAATCGTTTTCCTGATCCGACCCCTGTTGGTTAGCGGAATTATCATCGCTAACTGTTTCATCTTGTACACTTTCACCACCTAAATCAACATCAGTTTCCTCTAACTCACCAGTCTGAGGATCAGCTTCAGGTGACCGTTCATTGATTTCTTCAATGACTTGCACATCTTCAGCAGTAAATTCTACTGATTCTTCCTGTTCATTTTCTGTAGACATAATTCCCTCCTAGGCATTGTCTGGGGACGCATCCCCGTATCCCGCATCACGATCAAAAAGACCACGATGCTTTAAATAAGCCGCCCTCTGTGAGCGACTAGAAAAAACTGCTGTACCATCGTTAGTAAAATCAACGCCAGTAAAGCCATGTTTCTGTGCATCATCCCTGAATGATTCAACCTGAGTAGGATGAATTCCAGCAGAGTCACTTGTTATTCCGGTTGACCATCCCTTCGCACCGAAGGAAACTTCGGAAGGGTTCTTCTTAAAACGTGGGTCAGGGGCAGGCACATCATGCCACCTGTTTACACCGTCAGGATCTGTCCAGAGATATTGCTTCCGAACCATTTGAATCTCCAATCACTTCTTCTTTCTTTTACTGGTAGATTTCTTACCAGTCTTCTTTGCATAGCGTTTAGCTGCTGCACGACCACTTTTTGAATAACTAAACTTCTTTGATCCTACTCTAGGCATGTCTTTTCCCTAACTATCAGTTACTTCTAATTTAGTTTCAATCCAACACCTCGCCCCACAACTTAAAGGGTTGTGGGGGCGATAGACTACTCTGGCTACTTCATTTCCCTCATCATCACGTATAACCGCATCCGACATGTATCGGTTATCCTTGTAAGTCTTTACTGTTAATACAGGATCACTTGTACCATTCTTTGTGTTCGATCTTAGCTTGTGCTGATTGACGTGTATGATCGTTCTCATTAACCTGCTCGTTCACGACCCATTTGAGCCATTTGTTGTTGATTCGGCTGACCACCCTGCAATATCTGCTGCATGACGTTACTTCTGGACTGATCGTTACCACCAGTTGGTACGCTCTTCCTGACACTTTCACGCACAGTATGAGCCGGTTGAGGCGGTGCTTCAGGGGTAGGTCCGGGCCTGTCCTCTTTAGGCTCCTCAAACATGATAATACTACGCAATCGTGGCATATCCATCAAATCGGCATAGATGTCTGTAAGTGCCTGAATATCAATCTGACCACCATACTGCTCCATCATCGGTTGCATTGGTAGTGCTATCTGAGTGAGGAACTGAGTGATGTTATTCATCCTCTCACTAGGCGACTTGTACATCATTGAGAATGGTTCAATGTCGAAGTTGTACTGCAAGAAGTCACCTTCACGCTGCTCAGGAGTCCAAGTACGGTCGAACTTGATCCCAGCGACTTCTGTTTCTCCGGGAATCTCCATATTCTCATCGTTCCAAAGCAGCCATCCTAAGTCTTCACAAATGTCTGCTACGAATCGTATGACACGGTACTGCATGTTAGCTTCTCGCTTATTAACAGCACCATGTAGCATCTTATCCTGACCAAGCGTGCCTGATTGCGGGCCTAAACCCGCCATCAGGCTAAGGTTTCCGGCCATACGATCAAACATATCCTGCATCATGTGATAGAAAGCCTGATTACCCTGATCAACGCCACCCATCTTCAAAACATTCACACTCTCAGGATTACCAACTCTCGTCCACTCACCATCTGAAGCCTGCTGCAATCGCCTTGCATCGTCCTGTGAACCATCCTGATAGAACGGAATATCCTTCTGCCGCTGTGCCTGTGCGCGCTGCTTCCTCAGCAAACCATTGATAATATCGTTGATACCCTTCAGGTTCATTGCCGGTGGAAGCGGCATGATATTATCCGGCACATCTGATGTTAAACTCAGCTTATGGAAAGGCCCTCGTTCAGGACCTGCCCAGTCAACAACCCTTAGCGGTTTACTCATCTTATTAACCGCAAAGGTGGCTACCTGCTTATTGGCAGGTAGCCAAACATCCATTAGCTGAATCCTAGGTGTAATAGAATCCTGAGCCTTCTCAGCACCATGAAGCTCCTTAACAGATTCTTCATCTGACTGATCATCCCAAGTTGAATAGTCCTGACTTGGTAGTAAATCTTTAACAATCTTCTGGTCAAGCGAACCATCCTGACGAGCCTTTTCAAAAGGCATATGGTACTTATCCAGAGCAAATCTTATCTGTGACCATTTCGTCGCCTGCATGTCGAATACGAAGTTGTCGAGCGATATGTTCTCAGCATACGGTTTTCCCGGATCAACCCATTCATCCTCGTCGCCCAACTGGACTGCGCCTGCCTCGGCTGTATAAACCTTGACAATACCGACCGAAAAGAAAGCATCAAGGACAGCGGCGCGCAATGTTTCCTCAAGTTTGATTTCCTTGATAAGATTGTTGATAGCCACTTGGAACTGATTGGCAAACCAAGTTAGTTCAGGATGAAGGGAGGTGATTAAGCATCTGGGTCGATTGGCAGCCAGAGCCATCGTATAGGTCTCTGCTGTCTGATACATCAGGTTTTGTATGATCTCCTGACGGTCGTAGTTCTGGCTGCCGTATTGACTCCCTACATAATCTTTAATCAGCTTTGAACGATTGTCTCTAAATGGCCTTAATGCACGAGTGCTGTGCTTAATCGCCTTGTCTAAACGGGTTAAGTGTGTCTCTTTTGCAAGGTCTATAAACATGCTATCCCCACTTATCCTTTACTTTAACTTCCGCCATATATGTGTTTATTCTATGAGCCATTGTGAATTGAGGAGTATCCTTGTTCAATGTGAATTCCTCAACGTCATCTTTTGTCGCAGGTCTATCCTTCGCAGCGTGCCATGCTAAAGCTGCGGCTATAACCCTGTCACCATGAGCCTGACCCTTCGATGAATCATCCTGTGTCCGAACGCTACGGCTATGCACTACACGACCATCCTTGTAAACATACTGCCTACATTCCTCAAGCAGCTTGTTACTTCTGATCGTAAACTCACCTGTCTGAACAGCTTTACTCATCTGCGTAAGCACAGATAGCTTATTCTTATCGGTGCTGTGCCATCCCGGATTCTTCGTCTTTTTACTATAGCTTCTATTGTCTATTTCACGATAGTAAATGTTACCGTATGTCCTCTCCAAGACCTGCCTTCCAAAGGCACCTCCCGGTGGACCGTTAGATTCCCAAATAAGATAAGCATCACGAAACCAGTTACACATCGCGATCACATAGTCAGCAAACCTCTCCGGCCTCATCGTGTTGGTGGCAAATTCTGCGACCTGTTGGCCCGTGACAGTATCCACAACAACAGCAACAGAATTGCTGCTATAACTGCCCCCAAGACCGGCACTAATGTCGCAACCGATACAATACTGGCCTGTAGCCACAGGGTTGTCTCTCGCGTCCCTATGACACCACAGCTTGAACGGTCCGTCAGGCATCGTAGTGTAGTCAGGAGTGAGTTCAATTTCATCGTAATCGAGCATCCCAGAATCATATGGTTCAAGCAACTTTGGCTTAGCGGATTCATACAAATCCTTTCCAAAGATTTGAGCCTCTGAACCACCATAGTCACGGTCTAATTCCTGAGCGATTGACTGAGGAGTTGCTCCGGGTCTTAAACATTCCTGATCGTAATACGGGCTTCTAATTTTCCCATCGAGTACAAATTTGTAGTCATCGGGAAACTTGTAATTTTCGTCGAGAATTTTGACAAAGCCATTCTCGCTTGTGTATAGGCCCGGCTTACGATCAGGGTGTTCCTTCCAATCCATTACGATCTTGCACATGTTGCTGGGTTGGTGCATTACATCGTAATATGCACCGCTTGCACCCTTGGGAGTGCTAACAAACATGCGACAATCCGTTGCGTGCTGAGTCGCTGCCAAAGCCTTGTAATCATCGCCATTAGGAAAAGCTGCATATTCATCAATAGCAATGCTCTTCTTACGACCACCACGGAAAGCATCTTCTGTCGTACTCGCTCCCTCAAAGCTGCTTCCGTTATCCTGATTCTCCATAATCATTGCTGCTCGATACACCCGTGGCCTCATCCACGGGGGTATCCCACCTGACTGTCCTTCACCCTTGAGCAGGAAGTCCAATTTCCACATCAAGGTATCCTTTTTACCCGGCTTATCTACCAAGTCAGCCGTTCTGCTCATAATCCCCAAACTTGTCATTGGACGAAACATCCAATGATAAAAGTAAAGGGTGAGGAACATCCACGTTGCACCCAAGTCACGAGACTTCTCAATACCTATGTCTCTTTGACCAAGGTTTTCGTGCATGTCTAAGAAAGACGTATCCTGATAACCATAGGTTATGAAAGGAATGATATTCGAGGTCGTCCCCCTTAGTCGGGACGACCTCGGCTCATATAACCAACAGAAGGCGTTAATGAAAAACAGAATATCCTGTTGACACCCAGTAAACAGAATACGCTGCTTCTCCTTAGTATCAGCCCAACGCAACAAGTCCCTACGGTACTCTAAGTTACTCTTTAAGTCCTTCGGAACTTGCTCGTATAGTTTCGTCATGCTGAATTCAGTCTTGGATCAGGAGGAGTATGTTCTTCAAAATACTCCATCTGCATCTTAATCGCCTTTTGTGCATCTTCCATCAACTGAACCTGCTTGTACTGCTGATAGACTGCCAAACCATAGTGCATACCAACGAGTATGCAACAAATACTACCCGCTAGAAGAAAAAGGGATTCCAACATTTTTCTCATGGTGACCTCCGCCAATGTCATTCAAGAGTTGAGATATAACATCAATGCTATGCTCCGTTGCACGCATTGACTGATCATCATCCTTGGCAGAACTCAACTTGAGTTCCTCCTTAATGACAATCTCCATAAACTTACCTGTGTTATCCACTGCCCAGCACAACATCGACCAAGCACCCGGTGAGGGTGCCTCTTCCGATGCGACAAACCATTCATCACGGTCGCCCTTGCACTTGTGCAGGCTATGGTAAACCCAAGCTATCTCCTCCGGCAAATCACTTTCACTCAAGTTGTATTCTGATAATCGCTTTACGTCATTTATGTCTAGTTCTTCAAGTTCGTTAGCACGCATCTCAGCATCATGTGCTTCCTTACGCTCTGCTGACATCTCCTTCTCAAGATGCTCCTCGTACAGCTTTCTCTCCGCATCAGGGCCGTCATAGCCTGTCTTCAGGCACGCCTGATAGGTGGCCTTCATCGTGGAAAGACCATCCTTGATAAAACCGTCATAGTATTCCTTGAATACGTTGTAGCGACCCTCTCGCTTCATCCGTTCAATAAATAGGGAATATCCCGGTCGCTTCCGCTTCTTTGTCATCGTGTCTCCAAAGTGAAATACTGGGGAACAGCACTGGAGTGCGTGATAGCAATACCAACAATGTTAGCATCCATCTCTGTCGCAGTAAGGTTTATGCTCCACTGACCATTGCCTTCATGCACAGGAGTTGCGTCCAATGAACCTTGAGTACCACCATCCTTGGTAATCTTTACTGTTACGGTGCCGCTTGTAATGGCGGCACCGTTAGCTACGGCAACCAATGCAAAGGTGTAACCTGTAACAGGTAACCCCTTTAAAAACAACTCATCGTCGGTCTGATCACCAATGATATGATTTGATCTAAAGTACAAAGGTACATAAGACTTACCCGTACCCATACCACGAGCGACGATAAATTCAATTGTATCAGACCCGATAAATCCGGGACCGATAAGGTCTTTAATCGCCATTAACTAGCCCTTGTTCTGCTCGTCGGGTTACTGGCATCGTTGATCGTCCAAGTCATGGCAGTCGTACTACCATCCAACTTCTTACCCGTAATCGTTGTGCCGGATATAGCAAACTCACTAACCGAGCAAAGGATCATATACAACAACTGTGCCGGTGTTGCAGTAGAACCATCGCTAGCATAACTCTCTGTCTGTGCTGTCGTCCACATGGCATCCATCTCAGCTTTAGTCGGTGGATCATATGCGTTCAGAGCGTCCGTTACTTCGCTCTGAACCTCAGCATCCCAACTGGAATTCCAAGGTATAGCAGACAAGCCACTTCCTGTCTGATCTCTTAGAGCCTGCAAGCTATCAGTCGTATTAACAAAGTCATCCCAGTCAGCCGTGCTTTCCTTGCTAACTAACTTAGCAATGATTGAGTTATCAACTACATCGCTTCCCGCAACAGATGCAGATACCAGATGATCCAAACCATATGTCACAATTGCTGCATCACATGCTGCATTTATCTGATCGGTGGCATCAGAACCTTCAATGCTAACCACATCAACCCTAGCATTACTATCAAAAGCAGAAGCACTAGCAGCAAATAAAGCATCATAAATAGCCTCTTCCAGCACATAGCAATACTTAAATACCGGCAATGCGCCTGATTCATGCACAGCAATCAACAACTCGCCAACCGTGTTGGTATCCGTTGCATCAAGCGTAATCTGATAGAAACCAATCTCATCATGCGTACCACCACCGCTATTCTTAGCGACAATGTTAGCACCGGCCTTACTCAAACGTATATCCGTGTTTGAAATGGTCAAGCCTGTTTCGGCTGTCTTACCGTCATCCTCATCAAGGAATGGACCTATAACCACTTCCTGACTGGCTGTACTCTGCTTTAAAAACATCTTAACTCCTCATTTGCCTGTAAGTGTTCATTGCCATTGGTAACGCTGTACTAGAGCCACCACCACCTGCATCACCAGCTTCTAAATATGCCTGACTTATGTATATGTAAGATCCAGTGCCTTGGTTATCGAAGTTGCTAAAACGCAATTCTAAATCCGTCCAATCCGTTACATTTCCCGCCTCGGTCGATGTGAGCGTGAAGCTGTCAATCGTTGTGAATGATGAACCGCCCCATTGACTCGCATTGTCATAATCTTTCGTAGCGATGGTGGTGCTGCCTTGGTAGAGATATACTCTTCCATCAATAGCAGTCGACCACGCCTGATACGCCTTGCTCCTAAACACAACCTTAACCGTCGATAAATCTGATGGTGCGGAAATGTCACTCAGTGTGAATCGGACGGTCGATGTACTGTCTGACCACGACGAATTGTATTGAATGTAATCACTGTCACTAGCCGTAGCTTCATCAATTGTCGCATATAAGTTGCTTGTACCGCTAGAGTTAGTAGTCCACTCTGAGTTGCGACTGACATCTCCGTCCGGTCTGGCGTATTGAGTCATTCTTCCTCCCCAAAGCCAAAGAGCTTTGTTATATACCTGCAACCACAGAATCTGCACTTAACATCGTTCGGAAACACCATTAAGTCCATATCCTCGCAGTCAATGCTTATACACTCATTTATCAACTCTTTAGATATGTGTATAGCACGCTCGAAATTCTCCCTGCCACATTCAGTGCAATCCCAACGCCAAGCGTTGAATAATTCGACAGACTCAAGATTTTCCGCCATGTGAGTCTCCTTTCAATCCAATGATACTCCATAGGGTCGAAAATTGGTATCTCGGCTGATGCGGGATATACGTTAGGAGTCCCTTGCTGGGGTGGGGGGGTATGGATTGGATATCACTACACTACTGCATACCCCTCCCCCCCCTACAAAATAATAAAACACCCATAATCCTAGTGCCTACCACTGTCATGTTGGGTAGCCCACTCGAATAGCCCACAAAAATGCCACCAACTTGACAGTGACGTAAGTCCTTTGTTTGTAGGGGTTTACGTCACCTCTCTCTACTCATATCCCCACAATTCTCCCCAATTCTGTCAAGTTGCATGTTGACAGCACCGATATACCTGATAGACTTTGAACCGTGGCACTGAGCCACAGCGAACAACAACCCCAAACACGGAGATAATCAAATGGCACGCGACACATTCACATTAGTCGGTGGCTACCCACTCATTTATTTCACTGACGATGCTTGCACCTTGTGCGGTAATTGTGCAGGCGATAATGACGAGGCACACATTCACTATGAAGGCGATCCTATTTACTGTGATGAGTGCAATGAGACCACAGAATCCGCCTACGGTAACCCCGAATAGTCGAAACGCGCTTCGGCGCGTCAGTCGGAATTGACCTACCGACTCTGATGATGACAGGTCACTTAAACCCCAACACGGAGAATTATCATGAAACTTCAAGACATTATCCAAAGAAGTGCAGCAATTAACACCAAGTTTACTGAACTGCGTAAGGCCATTAGGGATTTCACCGAAGTCCAAGACAAATACGCCAGATTCGGTGCATCAGACACCGAAGCCGGTCTTACATTTCAAGTTGCCATACGTGACGCTTGGAGTAATGGCAAGAACACCATCGAGTCTGACCCCGATTTTTGGGAATTGTACACGGTCGGATACGATTGCACGGAAGCGGGCAACGCACTTGCTGAAGCCGCCAGCAAAGTCATCGAGTTGGTACTATCGCCGGTACTCAAGCGGTCAGAAGTGATAAGTAGGTACTTGGCAGACTACTGTTGGCGAATAGCTTGGCCTGCAACCTAGGTAACCGAAACGCCCATATTGGGCGTCCTAGTCGGTCGAGTGAACCGACTGCTGATGAGGCAGTACCTTACCCCTAATTACGAAAGAGAGTTTACGATGAATCGCAATAACCAAGACCTACTGAAGGCTATCTGCAAACAAGAACGGATCGAAACAGTGCAGGAATTCCGCGACTACTTCGGCGCATTCCTAAACCACAGTCCGGCAGGAGTTGCCCCTACACACCTGCACGAGTACTCACAGTGCAGGGAATTCTACAGTGAAAAGGACGTTGAGCTATGGTATTGCATAGGCAACCACTTAGACCACCTTGGCTCATCTCAGGACGCACTCACCTTCATTCGTGATTTTGGGAATTGGGATAAGCGCAACTGGTCTACTGAGATAGAAACAGCCGGACAATTGGCCTGCAAAGTCGTTTGGATTTGCCTAGTACTCCTTGCTCGTGAATTAACGCTAACACCATTAGACGATTCGATAGATACGTCAGACGACTTCATAGAGCAATTCCTAAGCGTACCTAAAGCCAAAGAGGTATCAAACTAACCCTAAGCCTCTCAGTGGCTTTAGAATGCCACTGAGAGGGCTGTAGCGGGATGTGTATCCTGCCTGACGATTCCGAAAGGATGAAACAGCACTAAACCCCAACACGAAAGAGAGATTTACAATGATTACTAAGCTAATACTAAACGAAAATGACCAAGTGGTGATATACCTAGAGTGCTTCGACGTTGAGGCAATTGACGAAAACTACCACAAAGAAGCCTCTGACACCTACATCAGAACCCTCTACGATTCACTAATTGACTCAGGATATGAAGTTGTATTTTCTCACAATTTCAAAGATGGAATCACCCGTGTAGATGAGTGGCTTGGGTGCAATGAATTTGACTACAGATACGGTGTAGTTGGCGTAGTAAACGCAGCAGCAACGGTTACAAGCAAACTGCTTGATGACCTAACAAAATCGGAGCAATTTGCCCGCAATGAGACATTGGGTGAATGGCAATCTGATGAAGAAACCGAAGTTTAAACCCCTAATCACGAAAGAGAGATTTACAATGGCTATTTCCGAATACATTGGATACCAAGAACTGTACAACCACCTATTTGACCACCGTTTAAAAACACCGGATGAAGATGGCTTTAACAGCTACATCAGGCCAATCCTAACCTTCCTAGACTGCTTCGGATACAACGATATCAGTATCAAACAAACCACTAAGAAGTGGATTGACAGTGACGATAGGACGCTAAGAAAATCACACTGTGAGATTGTATTCCATTCCGATAGTCAGTATGAACCACTGTTCGTGCTTGACTATTGGACTAATCAAAACGAACTCCGCATCACCGATAGCAACGGTGATTGGGATGAATGGCAAGCGTAACCCTTGCCCGTCACCGGCTGGCGCAGATAGGTTCGATTCCTATCCGGTGACTTTCTCACTAATTCGGTGAGAATAATGTCAAGTAGGTACTTGACAGATACCGATAAGAGTTTATACTGGCTCTTATCACTAACCCCAATTAACGAAAGAGAGATTCAAATGGCTACCTATAAGATCGTTCGATTCTACTACCCTTCCCTAGAACCCCAAAAGGTTATCAAGAAAGGCTTGAGCCTTAAAGAGGCTCAAGAGCATTGCAAGAAACCTGAAACCAGCAAGAAGGGTAAATGGTTTGATGGATACACCGAAGAATAGCCGAAACACCACAACGTGTGGTGTCGTGTGAGGGTTTATCGCCTCATGCCTGACGATGGCAGATTCCTCGAACCCCATTTTGGAGAGTTAAAATGAGACTTAATGACGTAACAACCACGGAAGCTATTCAGGCTGTCCGTGATACCTTTAACTTCACCGTTGGCAAATACCCGTTGTCAGCACCTGATAATATGAAAACACCTTGGTACGGTCTTTTCAGGGAAGACACTTGCAAAGTCGTCGGCAATAGCAGCGTCACTGATCGCTATACCCCGCACACAACGGAAGATGTAACCGCATTGGTTGAGACTGCATCTGAGTTGTTTGATGGCAATGTGTCGGTGAACTGCCACTTCAATAACGGTCATTACGTTACTGTATCTCCGACCGATGAAAACAGGCGGTCTGTTTTCGGTACGGAAGATAACATCTTTCCCCGCATCTACATTTCGGCGGGATACGATGGCAAGCCATTCCGTGCATCCGTTGGCTACTTCCGAGATCTTTGCCGCAACTTAGCAATGCTTGAAACCGTAAAGGCTACAAGTGTTTCGATCCGGCACACACACAGTCTACGGGATAAGATGAGAGACTTACGTGCATCCTTCGAGGGTTTGCGTGATGGTTGGGAGCGGCTAGGTGACGTTGTGTCCGCAATGGAAGCCCGTCAGGTAGATGTAGAGGCTGTAATGAACAGCATCTACGGTCAGGTTCCTACCGATGAAGGACGGTCACGTACCATCTACGTGAATCGTGCTGAATCCATCATCAACCGCCTAATCCGAGAGCGTTACGCATCCGGTCGTGGTCGCATCGACCACCAGCAACCCCGTGTGAGTGCTTGGGAGATGTTTAACGCGATCCAAGGCCATGCACAACATGATGCCAGTCGACGTGGACGACCTACAGAGTATGACCGTGTACTCTTGGCTAATCGTGACGCATACGTCCGGCGTGCTGAGTCCCTGCTAGTATCTGCTTAATTGAATGGCAAATACCCCCTGCCCTGTGATGGGGCAGGGGGTTATGTCGTAGGGTGTGTACCCTGCCTGAATGAGTTCAAAAGAACGAAACAGCCATTTTCCCAATTACGAATAAGGAAATTCTAATGTTCGACTACCTACTAATAGCGGGTCTTATCGGATGTATCCTAGCTAACATTGAACTGCACTTGCAGAGTAAGCGTGAGCAGGCACATGAAGACAGTCAGTATCTTGAGGATCTGCGAGATATGAGTGAGGCTTACTATGAATAAAGACAGTTTAAACCTCGTTGGTTACTGTAGAGTTTCTACTGTAGATCAACAGACAATCGAGAAGCAAACTATCTCAATTGGAAAATACTGCGAGGCTATGGATCATAGCCTCGTAGATGTTTTCTTCGACAAGAAGTCAGGGAAGACAATAGACCGTGATGGTTTCAAGTCATGCCTCAATCTACTTGAGACAGGTGTGGCCGATGGGATTATCGTTCAATCACTTGACCGCATTAGTCGCAATCTCAATGACTTCACTTTCCTGATTAACAACTACTTTGATAAGTACCGTTTAGTATCTGTCAAAGACTCTGTTGATACCAGCACGGCATCAGGGCGGTTAGTTCTTAACCTTCTGGTTACCGTGGCTCAATGGGAACGTGAAGCCATATCCGAGAGAACAAAGGAATCTATGCGATACCTGAAGTCCATCGGTAGAGACACGGGAGGTAAGCTATCCTACGGATTCAAACGTGGAGTCGGCAAGGATGGCAAACCCAACGGATGGGTAGTGGCTCATAATAAGGAAAGATATAAACTCTACTTAATGCAGAAATGGAGACGAGATGGGATTAGTTACTACGGCATTGCTAAGAAGCTCAATGAACTAGGATTCTTAGCAAGAGGCTGTAAGCTCTGGTCGCAAGGCAAGGTTCATAACATCGTTAAGTCTGCTGAACGTAATGACTTCAAAATCGTTGGCATCACTGAAGAAGATGTAATTGCACTACGCGCTGAGGAGCAAAAGAAATTAGACAAGGATGCTATTACCCGATTGAAGGTTAGGATCGAAGATCAGGTAGAAGACCTTGGAATACTTGATGGTTATATTCCCGAATTGTTAAAGATCCGAGACGAATATGACGATCAAGGAGGATAGGGTGTCAGATTCCTACTTGACAGAATGAATCAAGTGTGGTAAAATGCACTTGTCGAGTTTACCCCAACACGATTTTAGAAAGAGAGTTATCTATGAGAATTGTACACACTACATGTACACCTGAGCAGCAGGAGCAGGACTTACCTGAACTGTTGGAGAAGAATGAAGAAGCAAAGAAGACTGAATTGCTTTGGGAGTTCTTTGGTGGAACTATCACATTGCCTAATGGCAACGTCTACCAAGTGACAGGAGAATAACTGTGACTATCAAACGCTTAGGTCAACCCTACCGTACATCCACGGGATGGGACTTCGATGACCCCAATAACGATAGCTGCCCCGTAGTGGGCAGCTATCAGACAAAGGCAGAAGCTAACAAAGCACGCATCAGCTTGCAGCGTAGCTATGCTAGCTTAAAGAAACTTTGGCAGAAACTTTTTCAGGAGAGTGAAGATGAGTAAGAACAAATTCAAAACAATCAAACAGGCAGCAAAGTATTACAGGATATGTTTAGAGACTATACATATGCAGGCCAAAATCAGGAAGATGGTTGACGATAAGGACTGGAAAGAACTAAAAGAGTTTACTGAATCTGATCCTGATTTAACCTTCTGGGGATGTGAGAACCTGTGGGACTTTGCAACTTCACTCGAAAAAACATTGTCTGCCGAAGGAATCGTTAATGAGAAGTCCATTAGGGATTTAACTAAACCACAGATTCAGAGACTTGCTGCTATTGCATACTTTGGTTGAAATTTAAAGGAGAGTAACGATGAGTAAATACGAACTGTACGTAGGTAACATTGGTAACGTGTGGGATGGAGATGATAGCAAAGAGGCTACCCATTTATTCGATCACTATTCATACCGATCCAAACTTGGGATTGGTAGAGCAGGTGGAGAAGCAGTCATCCTGTTCGAGGATGGTGACATTAAACAAGAACATGAACCACGGGAGGAAACGATGACTAACGTAACCTACATAAGCCTTGAACCCCATGACGTAACGAACGAGCATGATGATGTAACTGGCGCTTGCATTGAGATCAAGCAGGTGGGTGACACCGTTAAGGTTACCGCCTACTGTGGTGACAAGAAAGTTGCTGAGAAACATCTAGCCTTGATAGAGGAGAGTATCGAGGAATGATTCTCACAGGCAATAGCCTCGATGTTCTCAAGACCCTAGACGGGGGCGTGGTACATACCTGTATCACGTCCCCGCCCTATTGGGGTTTACGGGACTACGGCATGGACGGGCAATTAGGACAAGAGTCTACACCATCCGAGTATGTATCTAACCTCACAGAAATATTCCGTGAGGTTAGACGTGTACTTAGAGACGATGGTACGCTCTGGTTAAACCTAGGCGATACCTATGCAGGGACAGGCCATAAAGGTGACCATACCGATCCTAAGAACCGTGATGGTCGGACAGGACAGGCACATGCAGTTAATAACAAGATTGAAGGGCTAAAGCCTAAAGACCTTGTTGGTATTCCTTGGCGTGTAGCCTTTGCATTACAGGACGATGGTTGGTATCTGAGACAGGACATCATATGGCATAAGCCGAACGCTATGCCAAGCCCCGTTAAAGACAGGCCAACGACTGCTCATGAGTATTTATTTCTACTCTCAAAGAGTAGGAAGTATTACTACAACCATGAAGCAATCAAGGAACCCTGCTCACCTGAGAATGTGGAGGACTTCAAACGCAGGAAGACCACTAACAATAAGGCCGGTGACTATGCACAGGAAAGACCTGACTTAGCTAGGGATAGATCCGAGTATATGCCTGCTGACTTCAAGCGTAACAAGAGATCTGTGTGGGATATAAACACTAAACCATTCAAAGGTGCGCACTTCGCTACTTGGCCGGAGGCATTGGTTAAGCCATGCGTACTGGCAGGATGTCCCGAAGGTGGGACAGTGCTAGACCCGTTCAGTGGCTCAGGTACAACAGGCATCGTCGCTAATAAATGCGGTGCCAAATACATTGGGATTGAGATCAATCCTGAGTATGTTGAGATGTCTAAGCAAAGACTCTCGCAGACATTTCTGTTTTAGCGCATAAAAATAGCCCCGCCAAGGAGAGTATACTCAGCGGGGCTAACCCCAATCACGAAGTTGCCGGTAGGAACCGGCGACTACATGTTTCTATATAGTATATATAGTAGTGGCCGCCCGCTTGGGGCGGCGGCCACGATCTTAGGTCTGACCTACTAATCGTTACCATCTTATACCAATTATACACAGTGTAGTCTTCATCACCTTCGCTTGTCAACAGGTGAAGCAACATACCTGTCCGAAATAATTATCGGTATCCCCTATTGACATACTTGAACCTTTGTGTACAATAGAGGACATGAGGGGGAGACATGAGTTACTTTAGTAACGAAGATAAGTTTACTATCGAGGAAGCTGCAAAGCTCATGGGTAGGCATCCACGTACAATCCGCAGATGGATTTCCAAGGGTTTACGTGCCTATAAGGTAGGTCGAGTTTGGATGACAACACCTACCGCCCTTGAGCATTTTATCGAGGAGCAAACTCGACGAAGTTTGGAGGACAAGGATGTTCAGGGACGAAAAGAATAATAATCGCTGGAGCATTCGGTTTCTTGAAGCCGATAAGCACTGGTGTGTCATAGCACCAATTGGAGTTGTGATTAAGAGGTTCATAAATTTTGAGCAGGCAACGGAGTACCTGCGGGATTTATCGGGAAGCAATGGAAGCTGCTTTACAAAACGCACTAGGAAGCCTAAGTAACTTACCTGATGTAGTAATGTTTGAGCTATCTAAGCTCAAAGCGTTAGTCAGGGGTTATCATAACCGCTACGCAGGCGATAACGTCTGGCGATGTCTATCGGTTGAAGAAGCTGTGCGATTCAACATACCGCAAACCGATATGGTATATGTCGGTATGATCGACACGATGGTCGAAAATTATGGTGAGACTGTGATGGTCGAACATAAGACCATTGGCCGTGATGTCAAACCGTCTGATGCCTACTTCCAAAAGCTAGCCTATGACGGTCAGGTATCTCTCTATCACCTAGCTAAGTATCTCGATGGCAATCCCATAGATCAAACCATCTACGATGTAGTGCGCAAACTAACTATTAAACCTAAGCGTATTCCTGCCGGTAAAGAGGGAGCGATTGGAACCAAGAGTGAGATAGAAGAACATGGAACCTACTATGGACATGCTTTGGATGGGGATGGCGTATGTCCTGACCGTGAATCACCGGCATTATTTGAACTTCGGTGCGTACATGAAGTGGACGCTAATCCTGACAAGTATTTTATTCGTTTGGGTAACGTGGTGCGTAGTGAACAACAGATGGCAGAGACTCTAAATGATCTTGTGCATGTTGCCAAGGACATTGAGCAGGCTACGCAGACAGGTGCGTGGTATCAGAACACTACGATGTGTGAGAAATATGGTAGCCCATGTGAGTTTATGACTCTATGCAGGGGCGTGGAAGACCCTGAGAATGTGAGGTGGGAACCTCGCAAGAAGTCAGCCATTAGTGCTGATAACACTCTTAGTTATTCAGGCATGAGTACATTCCTTACGTGTAGGCGTAAGTATTACTGGAGATATATATACGGGATACAACGAAGGACGGAAACACCACCGGCCTTAGCGTTTGGCAAGGCATTTCACCTTGCATTGGAAAATTGGTGGCAAACTTTTAAAGCGGAGCAAGCTGATGAACACAAAGACGAAAGCGAGTAGGGCATCTGACCTACTCAAGTCTATTCAGATGAAGCCGGTTAACCGGCCTATTGCTATGGTAGTTCAAGGTGTAGAAGGTGTAGGTAAGACCTCATTCTTAACGCAAGCACCCTCGCCTATTGTAGTGATGACCGAAACAGAGACAGGGTTAGATACCCTTGTTGATTCTGGACAGGCAGATGAAACACCTCGCATCCACGTCAAATCGTGGAGCGAGCTAGATGAATTCGTGGATGCCCTTCTTGAAGGTGACCACGAGTACAAAACATTTGCACTTGATTGTGCTAATGGTGCGGAAGCAATGCTCTACCGACACGTTACCCAAACTGAATTCGGTGGCGATTTCGGAGAGCGAGGCTTCGCAGGATATGGTCGAGGATACAGGGTCGCTGCCCCACTCTGGGATGCGTTCCTTGTTAAACTTGACCGCCTGCGAAACGAGAAGGGTATGCGAGTAGTTCTTATCACGCACACGAAGGTTGCGACCTTCAAGAATCCCGCCGGTGCAGACTATGATCGCTATACCCCTGATATGCACGCTAGTGCATGGGGTTTAACCCATAAGTGGGCAGACATTGTATTGTTCTTAAATTTCCTAACAACCATCGAAGATGAAGACAAACGGAAGGCTTCAGGTGGTACAATGCGAATCGCTTATTGCGAGCGACGAGCAGCTTGGGATGCTAAGAACAGGCACGGTCTACCTGAATCCTTTTCACTTGGCAAATCTGCCAAGGAAGGATGGAACAACTTTTTAGATGCTTTAAAGAAAGGCAAATCGAATGGCTAGTAATTGGCAAACTGGACTTTATCGTTGTCGTGTTACTGATCACGACCTTACACAATCAAAGAAGGGTACGCCCCAACTCTGGTTACAGTTAACACCTCTACAAAAGCTAAATACCGATGGCACTCGTGAGGAGTACAGCACCGAGAATTTCGTCTCGATGTGGCTACCTCTTACTACCAAGGCTGCGGAGTGGGTAGGTGATTCCATCAAGGCACTTGGGTTCACAGGTAAGATCTCAGGTCTTGCTAAGAATGGTAGCGAAACCCTCATCGGACATGAAGCAGAATTCTATTGCAAGCAGCGTGAAGATTCTGACTTCCCGAACTGGAGTGTATCTACACCACGAACCCCGTCTAAGCCCGCTGTTGAATTAAACAATGAGCAGCTAATGGCAATTGACTCTATCTTCGGCGGGGAAACCGCTGCGGCTGATGCCCCTGCCGCACCATCGAGTAGTAGCGATGACAATCCCTTCTAGCTGAATTTAGGGTTTGGGGACGGGGGTTGTGTGTACCCCCGTCCCTATTTTTCAAGGACGGAACATGAACACTCAACGTGCAGAGTACATACTTAAACGGTTCAAAGGTAGGGATGGGATAGTAGCTATCCAACCTGTAGGCAGTAACTTCAGGCCTGTTGAGAAGGCTGTTACTGCCGATGATATTGTGGAAGACCACTTGGCTGGCAAGAAATGCTATGGCTTCTACCTGATGGAGCAGGATAACACCGTCATGTGTACCTGCGTCGATTTCGATAATCATAAAGACCGCCCTGATGTGGCGTGGAAAGACAAGGCAGAAACAACATACTTCTTTGTACAGGAATTGGGTCTAGATCCTGTAATGGAGATAAGCAGTAGTGGGACAGGCGCACATGTTTGGATATTCTTCACAGAACCTGTGCCTGCTTATCTCGCAAGAAGGTTTTGGCAAGGCGTAGACAATCAGTTATCAATTGGGTTTGATGAGATATACCCAAGACAAGACAAGCTAAAAAACAAGGGATATGGTAACCTTATCCGGTATCCGTGGTGGAACGAAAGCCGATTTGTTGAACCCTCGTATGAATGGGCGACAGTAGACTTTCCAAACTTTGAGCTTTGTTCGATTGAAGATTTAGAGGGAGTCTGTATCGAACTGAGTCAATCGGTTGTTCCGCCCGACCCTCCTAGCGAGTTAAGTGAACAGGTACAGGAGCTACTTGCCTCTCCTAATAGCCAGTTTGCTGCCCGCTGGGAGGGTCATTTGCCGGATCATCTTAGCGATCATTCCCGTAGTGCCATTGTATTTCAAATCGCATGTGAACTCGTATACCAAAGAGTCCCGACCGATGAAATCATAAAAGCAATCGAGGTTTGGTGTGATAAAGAAGGCTACTACAAAGGCATCGGATGGATAGAAGCTACCGTTGATAACGCATATGCCTCTGTACGAAAAAGAACCACAGCAGTAGAGAAGAAAGAAACTCTACTTGATTGCGTCAACGTATACTTCAACAGATCTAAGAACCAACGGCATATGCCCTCAGGTATCTACCCGATAGATCAATCAATAGATGGGGTAGGGGCAGGGGAAGTCTGTATCATCATGGCGAGGCCGTCTCATGGAAAGACGGCACTCGCCCTACAGTGGCAATGCCACTTAGCTAAGAAGGGTATACCTAGTCTATCCCTGAACGCCGAGATGAGTCCGTATGAGCTTGGTAGGCGTATCATCATGAACTATGTGGGTGATGACGAGAAACAGTGGCAGGAAGACCCTGAGAAGCTCAGGAAGGAGATTGCTGACAGGCACAGTCATGTATCTAAGATTTACTATGAAGGTGTCGGTACGATTGATGAAGTTGAGGCGGCTATAAAGCGTTACGTGCAGGCACACAGGATACAGTTTGTAGTTATAGACTATGTGCAATTACTCAGAAGCACGACGATAGCAGGACGCTATGAGGTAGTTACTGAGATAAGCCAGCGGATAAAATCCGCTGCTAGGGAGCATCAGGTAGGTATAATTGCTTTATGCCAGTGTTCCCGTGAAGTGGAGCGTAGAGATGAGGTAGAGTTTCTATCATCTGATCTACGTGATTCCGGTTCACTTGAGCAGGATGCAGACCTGATTATGGGCGGATGGTTTCATGGAAGAAGTCCCCGTGGCGGTGGTGAAGATCAGTATGATGTTCACATTATCAAACGTAGAAATGGACCGATCCGAAACAATTTAGTCAGGCTGAAGTTTGATAGCAGCAGGCAAAATTTCGGATGGGAAAATGGCTAGACATACGTGGAGCGAGAAGAAGTATTACCTGAATCCAAAAACAGGTAATCCCTACTTCGTTGATTCCGATAATATCACAAGCGAAGAGATCCTTGCGCTAGAGCTTTGCACTACTCAGAGATGGGCAAGCGATGTGATGAGCCAACGCATTAAGCGTATGTGTAAGATGATTCAAGACAGTTGGAAAGATGAGGAAATGGAGAACCGATGGTTTGGCAACACCAAAGGTAAGCCCTTATTCCTCACCGAGATAAAGATGTCCCCCGTAGATTTAAACCCTGAACATACTGTACGTAAAAAGAATCATCACTACTCAGATTAGGTAAAGCATGACTAACAGTAGACAAAAAGGTAAACGGGGTGAACGTATGGCAGCAGCCAAGCTGAAAGAGCTTGGCATCTGCCAAGAGGCTAGGCGTACACAGCAATATTGTGGGTATCAGGAAGGTGATGCTGACCTGAAAACCGATATAGATGGCATACATTTTGAAGTTAAATTTGTTGAAAGGCTTAACATTCACAATGCACTAAAGCAGGCACAAAGGGATAAAATGGAGGAAGAGAGTAGTGTGGTACTTCATAAAAAGAATCGGGAGCCTTGGGTCATCGCTTGCTACTTGGATGACTGGCTTACAATCACCAAATTGCTTGGAGAGCATAATGACTGATTTTATCTTCCCTAATCATTGGTCAGAGAAACGAAAGAAGGCGTGGATGGATTACTACGCAATCCGTCAGGAAGATCCTACCAATCCGAAGTATTACAAGATGGGCATAGAGCCTATGGACTACGCTGAGTCACACAACTTCAATATGTACCAGCAGAACATACTTAAATACATTACCAGATACCATATGAAGAACGGTCTTGAAGATCTGCACAAAGCTAAGTGGTATTTGGAGAGATTGATTGAAAAGGAATCTGATGATTCAAAAGAACGACGATAAGGCTTATCTAGTTTACGATCACGATGTAATCATACAGGTATACGATGAAGGCGTATTAGTTTTTGGAATGTCACTTGATAAGGAACAGATCAGGAGACCAGAGCATGAGGCCGAGGTACGAAAACCAGAAGACGTTAGCAGCGGAAACGAAATTTAAGGAATCGCTTGAGGCTCGATTCAATGTTGAATTTCAGAAGCTGCCCATCTCCTATAGAGCAGATTTTGCTGTCATCAAAGACGGTGAGGTTACAGGTTTCGCAGAGCTAAAGAACAGGAATGTCGACTACGAAACCTATCCAACACTGATACTGAGCTTATCAAAGTATCAGGCAATGGAACTACTCACCCCCTACGGATCTCCTGTACTGTTTGTTCGCTTTAACGATGGCGATTATATGTACACCTTCGATAGCTTATCAACAAGAATCGAGGTTGGGGGTAGATGGGATAGAGATGACTGGCAAGACATAGAACCAGTTGTACATATCCCTAGGAGCTATCTAAAACAGATCCATTACGACGATACCACCGAATGAGCTTCTCAATCTCTTCGATTGTGGCATCCCCTTTAATGTTATTCGCCCTGCACGATATGATCTGTATGTTGTCCTTGGTGTATCCCTTCTTGGGGTTAATCCTATCCAAGGATGGACTGTTATAAGCTCCCCCCTGAACATTTGAAGGCTCTAATCTGTGACCAAGGATGGGGCAGAAGTCAGGGATAACAATGTCTTCAGGCTCTAAATCAAAGTATATATTCTTCTCTCTTGCCCTTCTTCTGGCACGATAGAACATACGCCTATGGTGGTTCTTGAGATTATATCGCTTCTTAGAATCGACGTTTTTTGTGTTACCAAGCCCGTTTCTGATTTGCCTAACTGTTAAATCAGAAAGAGCTTTATCCTTAACCACGATAGATGTAGGTACGTCCCATCCTACACGATCAAGAACCTCTCTTATTCGATCTGAAATTGAGGTCATACATCACCAAGATCGTCCTTCATTGCACGAGTGTGAAGTTTAACTTTATCAATCTTCTCGTCATCAGCGATGACTTCTAAAGCATCAGCGGCGTGGGACAATGCCCTTGATGCGTTTGTGCACTGACTAGCGCTGTCTTTTAGAACCTCTATTAGCTCACAGTGACGCTCGTAAGCGTCCATAAAGTAGGGCGATACTGCCCGTGCCATTCTCCATAGGATGAATAGCAGACCAATCAAAAAAGCCGTTGGCAACCCAACCGAGGTTGCCATACTGATCCAATCTTGGTGTGTCATTTCTGTTCCGCCTAAAAAAGTGCAGGGGGTGGGGGAAGCATGGCCCACCCCCTGCGGGCAACGAGTCAAGGACTCGCTGGAGGGTCTTGGTCTTTCTCCCTACGTGGGAGATAGTAACTCTTAAACTTGCCAGTTGGACACAGGATGTGCTTGATGAAAGTTAAGAATCTAACTCGCATATATCCGAGTGATTCCATTCGTTCTTCCATACCAACAAGATCATGTGCGCGATTACAACGGATCATACATCTGACTCGCTCGTTTGGTTTTACAAAACGCCAACGCATGTTATTCCTCCTTCAGTTTTTCAGGATTAAGTGGTCTAAGTGAATCACCAACGATGACTGCTATTACAAGACCGGCGAATCTAGTTGCCTGTTCGGTACTAATCCAACCCGTCTTCTCTGCAATCGTCGTAATGATTGCGGTTATAACAGCCGCCTGTAAACGCTTTGCCGCTGCTGATTTCCACCAATCTGAGATTCTTTGCTTAATCGAATCTAACATGCTAACCTCCAATTAATTTAGATTTAAATACACCATAAGCCGCCATAACCAACCCAATGAGGATTGCTAACCACTTCCACTTAGATGCCTTAGCCTTCTGTAGCTCAGCCTTGGCTTCGGTAATGGACACACGACTACTAGTGCGAACTTCCTTACGCTCTACCTTAGGTGGCGTGACAGCCTCATCAGGGCTGTCCCGCCTCTCTCTTCTTTTACGTCCCATCTGCCGCCCTCCATCTTCTTATGTTCTTCTTCCATACGTCTGTTTCTCTTAGACTATCCAATGCCTCATGGTAAAGCTGACTCTCATCAGTTGCAGACAGAACACCATTCTCAAACGCTTCCTTCACCTTATCCCTAACCTTTTCCCTCATTTTCTTAACCAGTTTAATATCTTCTTCACTAGGGTTAGAGGCAATCTCATCAGGTAGGAAGTTGTCTACCAACTTCTTGAATGTTGCCCCCTGTTTAACCTGCCACTGTGCAAAGGTGTTAGGGTCAAGTTTTACTGTTTCACCCTCTTTGGTGTAGGATGAACGTGGCCTAGCCATCCACGTCTGATCTGTTGTCTCTAAGTTTTTATTGTACTCAACAAATATCTTATTCCCCTTATAGATGTCAGCACCCTTGTACTTGATGGGTACAAAAGAGTTGTACAATATCCCTGCTAAACCACCGCCCTGTCTTCTCACAGCACGATTCCCCCAAGCATCGTAGATAGGGTATTCCTCCCCGCCCATTTGGTTTTGAATAAGGAACTTATCCCAACCAGATTCAACAGCGCTCTTGTCTGCGATATAATCCTTATCGAATCTTCTTAGCTGCTTGTGGAAGTTGGGAATAAAGGCACTAAAGAAAGATGTAATGGCATAGTCCCTCTTATTGTCAGCACCAAACATTTCAACAAATTGGCGTATCCCACGAAGGAATGTCTTATCATTCGTGGATTCCAGAAGAGCATCAGCCATATTCTCGCCATTCATTAGGCTCCTTGTCATACCGTAGATAAGCCCTGTAGGATCTATTTCACTGGCATCATAGATGTTACCGCCAATGCGAAACATATTGTTCTGCATCATGCCATCACCGTAGGTAAAGCTACGTTCAGCGGGACTGCCTAGATGACCGGCACCTGAGATGACTTCATCATCGTCATCAGACATCATCTCCAGTAATGCCATAAATGCAAAGTAGGTAGTCAGTATATATACCTGACTGGCAACACCCTCTGTTATATTGTTAGCCCAATGCCGCTTGTGTTTCCAGTTGTCTATCACCGTGCTAGTCGTACCGACCAATCCGATGAAAGGTACTCGCTCTAGCCCTGAACTGTAAAAGTTTACGGGGGTCTTAACGAACGCATTTAAGAAAGTGCCAAAAAAGTGTATTTTATTCACGCCTCTAGCCGACTTCATTGCACCCGCAGTAAGTTTCTTACCACGCTCTTTCAACTCTTCCTCGTTGAGTTGGTAAAGAGATGTCTTGGCATCTCCCAATGCCATCCTCCATGCCTCACTGGTTCTCTCTGTAATGTAGAGATGTATTAGTTCATATCGCTCCACCTTCAGTTCTTCCTCAGACATGCCCCTGTCACCCATCAACTCCTGATCTCTACGGGCAAGTGCGGATGCTTCAATACCAACCGCCTGATTCATAAAGAAGGTCTTGAAGAAATCATCAGATGCCTGCAATGCTTTACCCGGCAAAGCCATGATTCCTGATGTACCCTTCCACCACCTACCTAGAAGGTTC
>VTLG01008810.1_pt1 | contig 31783 bp, 59 predicted proteins | sample 4694571 | NCBI WGS metagenome assembly VTLG01 (sample SAMN12604809, study PRJNA352737) | marine metagenome | biome: ENVO:00000447; feature: ENVO:00000209|ENVO:00000569|ENVO:01000036; material: ENVO:00002151; isolation source: viral sequences binned using virsorter ...
AAACCTGTAAAAATGGATAATTACGACACAATATATTATGGACACGCTGAAAAATACAGAAGATTTGATGAAACAATTGCAAATTTCATTGAAGAGTTAGTAGCCGCAATGAAAGGTGTTGGCTATTACAACAATGACGATGCAATGTATGACTACTTCGATAGAGCCTTTTACATTGACATCAACATTGGAAACTGGCAAAAACCTTACGTTTATACAGGGGCGTAAGAATGGATAGTTTTCTACACAATCATCAAGCCGCGCTTGATAGTCAAAGAGAAGCGCAGGCAATACGCGATATATTTGGCGATGAAGATGACAAGTATTTTAATCACGAATACGATTTAGAAGACGATGATTTTTTCGATGATTGAAACACCTTCTTTACTTTCGCCATGTGGTTCTTATCAGGTTGACTTTTTCCCAATCAAAGAACTTAAAGAAGGCGAACTAATATGCAAAAAAAATTCTTTTTTAAGAATTGGAACATTTGAAGGCAAAACAGAATTTCGTGAAGTTGTTTCGCTTATTGAAATGTTTCGAGAAATAGAAAGCAAAAGATTCAGAAAATTTAAAACTATAAGATCATATAAAATTCCACAATGAAAAATAAATATTCAATTAAATCAATCTACAAATTCGAATGTGAAGATTGGTTTTTAAAAAAACATTATTTACGAAGGATGCCAAATATTAACAAAGTGTTTGGATTGTACGATAATTCAAACTTGTTGCAGGGTGTTTGTAGTTTTGGAAAACCTATTAGTTATACTTTAGTGCAAGGCGCGATAAATGGACTATATCAAAATAATTTTTTAGAACTTAATAGATTAGTTATTAATGAAGGATTAGAAAAAAATATTCTTAGTTTTTTTGTTTCTAGTTCCTTAAAAAAATTACCCAAGCCCTCAGTTGTTGTTTCATATGCTGATACATCGCAAGGACATCATGGGTTTATTTATCAGGCTACAAATTGGATTTATACAGGATTAAGCGCAGAATGGAAAGACTATGCAGTAAAAGGTCTTGAACATATGCACCATTTAGCGATTGAAGATAGTGTTGGCCGATATGACCAACATAAAAACATAAACAAACATGAGTTATTAAAAGAAAAATATGGCGATAGGTTATATATGAAAGAGCGCCCGCGAAAGCATAGATATTTTTATTTTTTAGGCAACAAGAAAGAAAAAGCGCTTATGAATGAGAACTTGCAATATAAAGTCGAACCATACCCGAAAGGGAATAACAAAAGATACGATGCAAGCTATGTTCCAAGCGTTCAGGGCGTTTTGTTCTAACTATTGACATACTTAATTAATTCTATTATAATAGGAATGTAAGCAAAACAAATCAAACAAATGAGATTCAAAGACGGCGAAAAAATTCACGTTACCAAGGAAACAAGAATTGATCTTCCTGATGGTAGACAACAAATAACATTTGAATATGCAGATGGATTTGTCTACACTTTCAAACACGTTAAATACTGGCATCCTTATGAACTCAAATATCCTTTTAGAGATATGAAAGCTCAGAACTGGAAAAGCTATGTAAAGCTAGGCCAAAAATTAAAGGCTTTGGGGGTATTAGATTTTGAAGCTGAAGATTACAGCCTTGAAAGAGTTATGGACGCTTTAGAAAAGCATATGCCTATGAATATCCGTCCTTTTGCTTATCAAGGCGACAAAAGAACTTGGAAGCAAATAGGATTCAAAAACTTTAAAAAGGAGGTATTAAACAATGGCTAATCGACAAAAAGGAACAGCGGACGCTGACAAGTATTCTGAACTTATTCAGGTACTTGTCAAACCCGCAACAAAAAAAGAATTACAAACACGCGCGATTATTGAAGGAAAAACTCTTTCTTGTCTTTTGCGCGATGTTTGCGAAGATGTAACAGATCAAGAATACGAGGTTGAATAATGAAAGATAATTGGTTTATCGAAGACCCTGTTTTAAGAAAACAGTATCTTTCTTTATCTGAAGAAGATAAAGCCCAAACAAGAAAAGCCGCGATTGAAATGCAAAAGCAATTAATTTTTTCTGAACCTTGGCATCTTGACGGATTTTCTGAAAAAGATAAAAAAGCATTTATGGCGGATTTATCCGAAGAACAAATAAAAGATATGTCGAGAAGATATAACGAATATAAATTTAAGAATAGAAAAAAAGGTTTTGGATAATGGAAGAAGAAAAACCAAAAGCGGGTCGAATTGAATTTGACATTAAAAGACAATTATGGATTGTTTATAACGGCGAAGAATGGGTCGAAGTCGATCTTAAAAAACATAGGTGCAATTTCAATAATCCGAATATGAACAAATATTAAATGTTGAATATTGACACTCTGCCATTTTATGCCATTGTGTGGATGAATTAAACCAATTATGACCACAAACAAACCACTCCGTGTACAAATCAAGCCACAAATTGTCGCTCTTTTAGAACCAATTAAACCTGAACATCAGACTATGTCTACATTCATCAACGATCTACTTTATCGAACATCCAAGGGGTTGACACCATATGCTACCCTGAATTTATCAAGCGAACAAAGTTCGCCAGAAAAAACAAAAGAAAAAAAACAAGAGAGCGCAGATAAATTCTCTAATATAGAATCTATTAATAAGAATAAGGAAAAGAAAAAAATTGATGTTTTTGCTTCTCCTAAAATAAAGAAAGAATATATTCCTGATGATCTACAAAGACACGCGGATTTAATTGTTGAATGGTGGCCGATAAGACATAAGAAAAAAGCTACCTGTAGCCAGAAGGTCGCCAATCGTATTTTTGACAAGTTGAGGTCATTTAGCCTTGACGATCAGATTAAATCGCTAGAAATGGCAATTATCGGGGGTTATAAAGACGTTTATCAACCAAACCTACAGAAAATTTATAAAAAAGAAGAACCAGTTAAAAATCACCCCGCGTCAAAAGTATTTAAAGCGAGCGATCTTGATTGGCCAAATATAAAAGTTGTAAATGAACTTACATATGAGGACGATGGAAAGATTAGTTGATTTAGGTTCACTTGTAAGAACCTTAAAAGCGGGATTACATAAGCCGAACCCTGCTAACCCTGATCGCAAAATGTGGTTGCTGACCGATCTCGACAAGAAAACGGACGGATGGCAAACTGTGGAAGACGATTGCAACAACGCAAAATCACGATTCCCAAAAGGTTATCAGGGCGTAAAACATCGAAACCTCGCCCGAACTCAACAGGTTGAAGAACGTGTTGAAGTTATTGACCCAAAAGATTATCCAACTATTTAAACCAATGGAAACAAACGATTTACCGCTTTTTAACTACACCGTAGTTCCAAGTAATGAAACAGAAACATCAAAAGATGCCGCTGAATCTATCAAAGACAAAATAAATGGGATGTGTCTTGATGTCTTACGATGTGTGAGAAACTTTGAAGATGGGCTGACTTGTGACCAAGTAGAAGAAATACTTGGGATGAAGCATCAAACAGCATCAGCCCGCCTTAATGACTTGTCAAAATGTCAACCCGCGTTCCTTCAGCATCGTTTCGATACATCAACAGGCAAACCTTTAAGACGCCATACGCGAAGTGGCCGAACAGCAAGAATCTATTTTGTGACGCCTTACGGGATGTCGGTGGCATGAAAAAATTACTTCCGCCGCTTCCTATCGCAAGGATAGAAAAAACCCACAAATATATTTGGGAACCGACAGGCGAACAACTTGCATTTTCAACAACTCAAGTTTGTAATACAAAAACGCCTGAACAATTAGAAAACATTGAGCGCTACCGCCAAAAATGGCAACCACGCGGAGAAACAGCGCATTATGCTTTGCAACAACGTATGCTCGGCAATGACAAAATTGAAATGGGCGATTATGAAGATTGGATTAAGCCTTTGATGGATTTGGAATTGTGGGAAGATTTTGAGCCGTGGGCGGTTGAATATATGCTTTGCGATCTCGAAAAATCTGTCGGCGGTCAACTTGATCTTTTGGGCTATGACAATAAATCGCAAAAGCTGATGTTGATTGATTTAAAAACACAATCTCAGAAGTACGCCAAACCTTATTCAACAGACGCGCAGATGGGAAGCTATCTTGAAGCGCTTGCAGAACATCACAAAATAATTCCTGATGTATGCAAAACAATATGGGCTAGACCGAATAAATGTGTAGTTGGCGAAGATCAACATACGATTGATTGCGCATATGCTTGGTCGCAGGCGTGGAAAAGATTTGATTCTGAACAGGGGGGATTTTAAATGAAAGTTAAATATGATGAATACATAATTAAATGTACTTATAAAGAATTAAGCCTAATTAAGACTTCCTTGAGAACACTTGAATATGATTACAAAACACATAGATTTAGTAATTATAAAGAACATTCAGAAGTTGGAAAATTAATAAAAAAAATACATGAAATACATATAGAACACGCTGAGCAATACAATAAACAATTTGAAAAACGAAAGGAAAAAAATGAAAGAACTTGAATTTCGTGTTGTAGGTTTACCCGCGCCGCAGGGTTCAAAAACTTTAACAAGATACGGCGGATTGATGGAATCAAGCAAAAGGGTTAAGCCGTGGCGTCAGGATATTATTCACGCGGCGCTTGAAGCGTTTGCAGGCAACCCGTTCAATGAACCCGTGCAAGTTTCTATTGAATTTATAATGCCGCGCCCTAAGAGCCATTTTGGAACGGGTAAAAATGCAGAAATTTTAAAAAATAATGCGCCTTTTTTCTGCACAAGCAAAACAACAGGAGACGTTGACAAGCTAACCCGTAGTACTCTTGATGCCCTATCTGTTACATCTGGCGGAACTGTTCTTGCAGATGATTCTCTTGTTGTTTGTTTGCAGGCGTTAAAACGCTATGCAAAACGATTTGAACATATCGGGGCAAATATAAATATAAAAACTTTTGACAAACCTGAATAAATTGGTAGACTAAAGAATGTAAGTACACCCCGAAGTTTTACGGAATTAGGTTGTCAATGCTTACATTGAAGCAAGAGAAGCCGTAGGCAAGTTGATTAAATTTAACCGCTGACCGAGGATGATCTCTTGTTTCTCTCTGAAGCAATGAACGCTGTCGGAACACTAGCTTCGATCTAGTCACTTTTCAAGGATGATTCATTGCTTCTTTAAAATTTTTTACGGATTATGGAAAACCAAACAAAACCAATCGAAATCCCAAATCTGGGCGGTCTTATTACAGAAGACGATATTTATTACAAAGGCAAAGTTCCTTATTGCTCTTGGGCTAAGACAGCGCAAAGAATAAGAGAACACGCGCCAAACTGGTTCTTTGCTTTAGAACCTGACCCAAACGGCCAACTTGTTTGGATGGCTCCCGACAATACTGGTTATTTGATGGGCTATTTTAAAAACATTGAAACAGGAATACAATTGCCCTTTTACCCTTACGCGGTTACAGGCTACGGAAACAAAGCCATCGAATACGGGTCAATCTCTACGAATGACATACAAAAAGCGCATCGAAGATGTCTTTGCGCTTGCGCCTGTTATTCTTTCGGCGATGCCTTTGAATTATGGGCGGGTCTTGAAGTAAAACAAGCCAAAAAAGAAGAAGAAGAAGAAGCAAAAGCGCTTGGATACAAACTTATAGAAAAACCAAAAACAGAAAATAACGATGTTGTAAGAACACCAACAAAACCAAATCAAGAACCTGATAAGGATTATCTTATTCCTCAAGCAATCAACCCAATGGCAAGAGATTTGATTTGCCAAGACATACGCGATTCAGGCCATCAGGAACAAATCTTGAAAGAGTTCAAAGAACATTTCAAATTAAAAGTTAAACAAGTACGTCCTGAAAATATTACATTATCTGAACACGGCAGATTTTTGCGGCAAGCTGTTGAAAAGTATAAAGATGATTAATGACCGAAGAACAGGCAACACGTTCAGGCGAAGAAGTCATTGCGCAACTTCGATCACGCCGCAATTCTTATTACAACCGCAACAAATTTTATTTCAGAACCGATGATACGCAAGCCACCCTAATTCGTAAATACTGCGCGAAAAACAAAATTTCGCTTACACAATTATTCGATCAACTTTTAACAAATTTTTTTAATCATGCCTGAATCATTTAAAGCCGCGATGCCCTATCCAATCAAGTTTTCAACAAGTGAAAACGAATATGAAGATCAAGATAGATTTCCACAAAAATTTTCAATGTTTATTCCTTGTGAATCTGTTTCCGCCTTTTGCGAAGAAGTTATGAAAATGGTAGACACTAAACAAAAAAAAGGTAAAGTTTGGGATTATTCCAAGAAAGAAGAAGTCGAAGTTGATGGTATTTATATCAACGCAAAAGCCAAAGAAGGCAGATATGGAATTTTTGGAAATATTAATTTAAATTTTATTGAACCAACTGAACAAAAAAAGGTTAGTGAATATGACGATATTCCTTTTTAATTCTTGAATTATTATCGTCTTTTTCTTTTTTAAGACTTATTTTAATTAGTTCTGTTTCGAGATCGCCAATCTTTGCAATGCAATTTTTGATGATCTCGTCTTTTTGCCAATTTTGACGCTGATAATTTACAGCTATATCAAGCAAATATTCAAAGTCAGTTATCTCAGCCAACATCCGTGCCTGAATCTCAAGATAAAGTTGATCTTCAAGCGTTTCTGTTATGGTTAGCCAATCATCCCAAGGCATAGCAAGAAATCCTCCTATATTGGGTATAGGCTTACTTTTGGGGAATTAGTAAGCCTATATTTTGCAGAGAAGGCACTGACCACCAGATGCCTTATCCTTAACATAACTTAAAGTTATGTTACAGGCCATAACTTTTCCTTAACCAGTTTGACAATTTCATTATCAATGTCTGTCTCCGTGGAGGCTGCATAGTCCTCAAGCAAGCCAACGACAAGCGATTTGACAGCATTCGATTTGACGAAGAACTTCAGTATTGGCTTGATAAATCTAATCATGTTTTTGTAATATATTCTTCCCAACTGTAGACAAGTTTGCTAGTTTTAGCAAAAAGCCTTAATTATGGAAGAAAAAGAAGAAAAAGAAGGTTTTGATTGGGGCGATCTGTTTGGTCATGCTGTCCGATTTTTAATTTTGACTTGGAGCTTATCAATGATGACTCTTGGATACATGGGTAAGGTAAGAATTGATGGAGCGTTTACCGCTGGACTTGTAAGTGGGGTGCTAGGTTCTTATGGCATTTCCGTGGGAAACAAAAAAAATGGCAATTCGCCTAAAATAGTGGATAATAGTAAAAACAAGGTAGGTATTAAATGAAAAAATTATTTTTTGTTTTATTTTTGCTTCCTTTGCCCTTACAGGCGGGCTATGTCCATAAAATAACGGCATCTGCGCAAGGTGTGGTTGATGGTAGCTATTCGCAGGCAAAACGAATCGGGTCAACTTATTCAATGAGTTCAACAGGGATAACAGCGGGAACAATGGGGCATCTTGATTCGCCCGCGTTAGACAATAGTTCGGTATTAACAGGCGTGGCCGCGACACACGGAACAGGGTCTTACACTCAAACCACGGCAGGCGCGGCAACTTCTTTTTCTGAGTCATTCATTCAAGGGGATGCGGTAGTTACAACGGCAAGCGTTTCTTCTGGCGTTGTTTCTTCTTTACCAGTAACAGGCGACACAATTACATATTCAGGCGGTTCTAGTTCAGGGCAATCAATAGGAATCACTTCTGTAGCAGGCGGAACTATAACACTAAGCCCCGGCGCGGCGGGTTCAAGCGTAACAGGTTCAATAACAAGTTCTATCGAAATCGAATAATGCGGCGCTTATTTATAAGCCTTTTTTTATTATCTAGTTCGCCCTGTTTTGCTATTCCCGTAATTCCAAATTTTTCTGCGGGTAGTAGTATAAGTCGAACAACCAGTTCACAATCAACACGAGAAATTATTCAATCTTATTCTTATTCTACGGGGTATCAATACACGACAGGCGGAACCAACGTCGAAGCGGTCACGGCAGGCGGCTCAATCAGCCCTGAAGCGATTGCAGGGGCAACACAAACAATCAATGGCGTTACATCTACAACAACAGGAATAAATTTGACTACTAAACCCCAATGGAAGCAAACAACGGCAGGCGCGGCAACGCAATTTCACGAATCGTATATTGGGCCGGGGCTAAATTCTTATGTCCATATAGACCGCACCATTGAAGTTCAATCTGTAACTGAATCAACGTCCACGTTTACGCAATGATAAAAAAATTTAAGATAGCAGGCGCAATATTATTTCTTTCTGTCCAGTTTCCAAGTTATGCCAATACCAATATGACAAACAATCCGGTATCAAATTCGTCTGGAAGTGTTACAAATTTGGGGGTCATGAATATGCCGACAAGACAATTTCAAAATCAAGTCGGCGGTAATACTGTAGTCTGTCAATCTGATACTTTAGTCATCCAACCTTTTGTGACTTCATCGGCTTCATTTACAAAACCATATCAAGACTATTATCTTGACCCCATATATTCAGTAAAAGATACAGAAGGCGCGACAGATGCAAACGGCGTAACGATAGGCGATGGCGACCCCGATAACCCCGGTCAAATTATCGGGTACAAAACAATAAGAACAGCGCAAAAAGATACATATAATATTTCGCCGGGAATTAGTTTATCTTGGAATATTTCACTTGATCGTAAGGCGGTGCGGTTATGCCGCGAAGCACAACAAAGACAATCTGATTTAATACAGGCAAGGATAAATGATAATATGTATGCTCTTGAATTGGGAAGATTAAAAACGTGCGGCGATCTTTTATCCAAGGGTTATAACTTCAAAAAATCGTCAAAATATTATAAATTATGCGAAGATGTCCAGTTAACAAATCCAAGCAATACTTTAATTAATCATCAACATTCTTTGAAAGAAGTTTCTGTTTCTTCAAGCGAGAAGAAGAACTAAATTTAGTTCCTGACTTTTTGCCGATAAGTTTTTTTGCGCGATTAATTATTTGTTTAAATATTGGCTTAAGAAGTCTAGTCAAAAAAGGCGTAGCAGTTGCGGCGGATGTTGCGACAATAGTTACCACTAAGGTCGTTGCGACTACAGATGACGAGGGAAGGTATTTATCAACAAAATCAGTTTTAGCCCATATCTCGACACATTTTCCATTCATTACTTCAAAGCCGACAACTTTTTCCTGTGCTTCTGCATTTCTTACATCATTAAGCCTGAATTGTTGGTCTTTCGCAGGGCAATCAATTTCTTTATCTTTGACTACGTTATTATTATTATTTTCTTTTGTTTTTGGAATTTCTGGGGTTTTTATATCTGGTATTTCTGGCGCTTCTGTTTTGGTGTTTTGTTTCGGTGTAACTATTTTTGCGGATGGAGAATAATCAGGCGCAAAATAAAATGGTGCTGTATGATCGCATAAAGCAACATTTCCATCGGGGTCGTTGTTGAAATGATCTTTCCCACCCGTCAGAGAATCGCGTACAACAGCGCAAGGGGCATCAATGACAGGAACGCCTATATCAATTGAAACAGGCGTATCGAGGACGATAGGCGGTTCAATATGGATAGGTTCTGGAATATGTATGTTCGGAATATATATTTCTGGTATTTCCAAAATTTAAAATGGAATTACGTTGCCTGTTGATTTTGGTAATTCTGGAACTTCTGGTAATGGTATTTTTTCAATAACTTGTTGAATCATTTTTTCTTTAAAATCATCACTTGTTACCATCATGTAACCATAAACCCCTGCGCCAACAGTTGACGCGCTAAGTATAAAACTTAAAATGGATAATATTTGAGAAATTTTTGCCATGATTAAATTTGCGATTTTAAAAGCACTATCTTTTTCAAGTGTGCTTATATTACTGCTTATTGTAGCTCTATCACCTCTCTACGTCACTATGGGGATAATGACAAGGCAGATGCAAGAAAAGGTTAATTAATCAGCAGCTTCGGCTGTATTTCCCTCTGCTACCCACTCAAGGTATTCTTGGTAGTGTCTGTTTGCTTCATCAATAGGAATAGCTGCATTATCAGCAATTCGGATAATAACATCACCCTCAGTTGTAACTCCTGTTATTGAGTTTGTAAATTTTGTAAGTTTATAAGTCATAGTTTTTAAAGTTCCGCATCTGCGGTAAAACCAGCAGTAAGAGTGTAGTTAGTAGTAGTGCTTACGCCACTAGCACCAGATATAAGAGAAAAACCATTAGTATTTATCGTTCCTGCTGATCCTGTAAAATAATTAACTCCATTTTGTGTAAATTTTCCCGCAGTTGCAGTTGCATCATATAACACTATAGTTGGTGTTGCTCTCATAGCAACAGGAAAATTTCCTATGCCAATACCTGCACCAGTATTTAAAGGAACACCAAAAAATCCTCCAAAATCACTATTTGGATTACCGTCATTACCACCTTTAGTTGTATAGTAATACCTCTGACATAAAGCAAGCTCCTGACCGAATGACCTATGCTCAAAATCTGTTGCATGATCTGAAACTTCTAATTGAAGTCCTGTAATTTCAAGTGTTGCATCATTTGTTGTGTACCATGTTGAAGTGTTATCTGGTGTTCTTGAACTTGAGCTATGAGCAGCCCATGTATCTAAAGTTGGACTTGCTGTGTAATCTGTTCCATAAAAAGGAATTACCTCTACTCGTAATCCTCCCCCATTGTCATTATTAAATGTAAGATTAGAATTTCCAGAAATTGTTTTTGTTATTTTTGTCCATGTATCGGCACTTAATGAACCTGTTTCAAAAGGAAAATTATATGTTGTTCCATCTTGTGTTTGTAATCTACCATAAAAATTTTGTGCAACACTTGATTTTATCCAAAATTGTAAGGTAACATTACTTGAACTTGATGTGTAATTCCAACCACTATTTGCAATATCTTGAGCCTCTAAAGTTGTTCTTATAACAATATAATCGCCGGCACCCGCACCACTTGTCTGATTCCCATTCGTTACTTTTACACATTTTCTAAATCCTGACGTATAAGGTGTAGTTCCGCTTGCAACATCAGCTTGAGCTTGAGTCGGGCTTTCATCAAGACCTGTAAAAAATATTCTAAATCTATCAACGCTACCATAACCATTTGTTGTAGATGACACACCCCTTTGGGCTATGAGACACGCTCCGTTTAGAATCAAATTTTTATTAGTTCTGTTTGTAAGATTGGCAGTACACGTTCCATCAGATGCAAGGGCAATTGCATTAGTACTGCTACCTGTATGCTGTATATTTTGAACCTTGATTGTTGACATAATTAACTAGGTTTTGGGTTGTCGGTTTTTACCTTTTCACAGGCTGCATAATATGCTGTCAGTTTACTAGAATCTCCCTTACTGTTCCAGTACATAGCGTCTGCAAAGTCTCCCAAAGATGGATACAAAGGTTGTCTAACAGATTTATAAGCTATCGCAGCAGCTTCAGCATCTAACGTGGTTCGTGCTGCATCTACTTTAGATTGTTCTATAGATATTTTATTATCATCTTTGTCTAGTCCATAATCGACAAATGAATCGTCTAAAGTTTCAATTAATGGATATGCTTTTCTTATTGCATCATGATCTAAAGCTGCCATTATTGTAATACCTCCATAACAGTTATTGAAGATGCTCCTCTCGGAATATTAACTGCGTTACTATCTAAACCTTGTCTATTTATGTAAACTAATCGACCACCTACATTTGCTACTTGTACTTTATAAGTAGTTGCAGAAGTTGTGCTTGGTGAATCCAGAAAAACAGCACTAGCTTGTACCATTATAGCTTCGCCATTTGCATTATCTAGCTGAAATTTTGATCTTCCAGCAAATCCATTTTTTCTATTATCAGCAGTAGTACGCGCATAAATTACAGTGCTGCCTCTTACAAGTCTCAAATGAAAATCTCCATCTCCATGTTCAGCACCTACTTTCAAATCAACTAAAACAAGAACTTTACTTGTAGTTGCAGCAGGGGTAATATCTACACTTATTCCAGTAATGTCTCCAAAAGAACTGCTGTTACGACTAAAGGTATCAGTTTTCGCTGCCGATAAAACCTGACCTATTTTTCCTCCAGCAACTGAAGCAAAAGCCAGTTGACCACTAGCATTTGTAGTTAAGGCTTGACCACTAGAACCATCGGCTACTGGTAGTTTAAATACTACGTTTGCGTTGCTTGTCGTAGATGTTGGTGCTTCGAGGCTTACTGACCCCCCACCTGACGCTGCGTTTAGTTTAATCTTGCTCATAATTAACTAGGTTCAGTAGGAAAAGTAACAGAACTCATATCTAAATTACCATCAGAATCAAGTTTGGGGGTTGCACTAGCAGGTAAATCACGCAAACTTTGACGATATGTTTTCCAAGCATCTGCGAGTGTTAAGTCAGAACTAGCTCGCCAATCTGTTATTGCTAATAATCTATCTCTTTCAACTCTTAATAATCTCATAGGTTCTGCGTTATTTATTCTTGTTACTTCAGCATCTATTTCAGATTCAGTTGGTTTTGTGTCAGAACTTATCCAATTTAAATCAGAATAATCGAATCCAACCCAAACATATTCACTTGAGGGTTTTAAAGATTTTAGTGCTGAATGTTTTGTATGAATCATTATGCACCTATTTCAATTAACGTAATAGTTGATCTATTACTACCATCGACAAATTTAACATCACGACCTTGAAATGTAGCAGCTTGTATTTTATATGTTAAAGAGGTAGAGCCGTTACCACCCGGAGAAGAATCATAAAAATTAAATGTAGCCCTATTAAGAAACTGACCTGAAGAGGCTGTATAGGCATACCACTCAGAAAGTGCAGATGAAGTATAAAGTGCTGTTGACCCTCTTAAAAGTTTTATCCCAAAACCCTCTTCTGAACTACTATTCATATTATGTGCAAAATTAACTAATACAAGCACTTTACTATTTGTTTGCGGTGTTATATCAGCAGTTATTCCAATATCTGAATAGGTAGTAGTGCTTAAACTTACTTGTGATGTACTAGCACCTTCTACAACTTGTAAAACTTTCCCTAAACTACCTGAAATTTTTGTACTTGCTATTGCTGCACTTGAATTTATATCTGCATTTACAATAGAGCCGTCAACAATATTTGCTGAATTTATTTGTAATCCAGTGATTGTATCGTTTGAACCGTCAAGAACTAAAGCCATTATGGAATCGTTACAACTGAAGGACTATTTATTGTTAGTGTAGCACCAGATGCAATGGTGAGAGGGCCGGCGACTAAAGCGTTATGATTTGATGAAATTGTGTAACTTGTATTCATTTCATTTTCAGATTCAAAGAAAATTTGCTCGCCACCTCCACCAGTTCCACCACCTCCACCAGCATCAGCATATTCGAGCTGGCCAACTGCTGTCGCACCAGAACCAGAAATACTTTTAACTTTTAATACTTTATCAGCAGCAATTTGATTATCTGGCAAAATTAAAGTATAAGATTGACCAGCACTATGGGCTGGGGATTTAATTTTTACACCATGACTATTTTGATTGCAATTAAGCTGTAAAGTTCCATCATTTGTATTTCCTTTAATTTCAAATAATCCTGTGCCATTTGGTGTTACTTTTATATTTCCGTTTGTTGTAGAAGTATTTAACTCATTAGCTTGAACATCTAAATTACCACCAAGTTGAGGTGATGTGTCATCAACTACGTTTGATATGCCACTAGCACCACTTAATGAACCCCAAGCACCATTATTGTAGCCTTCAAAGGTATTTGTCTGGCTATTATGGCGTATCATACCTACCGCTGGGCTGCCGTCTCTCTGAGCCGTTGTTCCTGAAGGCAATGTTATTGAAGAAGTAACATTAAAAGTTGCTCTTGCTGTAAATGTGTTTGCTACAGATAAAGAAGCATGACCAAAGTTTGCAAGGCTTACATCGCCTAAACTGACAAAGGCATTATTAGCGGCATTTCTAATTTTTAATGTATTACCATCAATATGCGGAACATAAGCTGCAACACCGATTGAAGGGTCACCAGAACCTTGATTTAAAGTACTAAGTGCAGCAATTATTTGATTTAATTTAGTTCTAACAACAAGTCCAGTTCCGTTATCAACAACAAAGCCTGAACCACCCGTATTATCGACTCTTGCCATTTAATTAAAAGCAATTTTTTCTATGATAGCTGTTTTATCCACCTTTACCAAACCCTACGGCAGTAAAATTAAAATTTCTATTTATTGAAGCGCCTGAACTGTTTTTGAATTGCACTTTAAAAGATGAAGCTGTGATGTCAGACAACGTGAAGAAATCCCCTGCCTGTAAATCACTTGCCGTAATTCCTATTGATGGTAGTTGTGTGTTTGCACCTAATAAAGAACTTGTGCCGACAAAAAATGGCGAACTGAAATTAACAGTAGTTAGACCACTTGATGTTTGTATGCCTGATTCTGTTCTTCTTTGTAAACTTGCTGTATAACCTAATTCTGTTATTCTGATCGTTTGGGCTGGGTCGCCAGACGTCAAAGTAGTTCTAAATTTAAATCCTCTACCTTTATATGTCCCATTTGCAAAAGTTTGAAAACCAGCGTAAGTTGCAGAACCAGAACTTGGGTCATCTTGAGTTACATTTATTTCAGTAATAGCATTAACATCAACACTACCAGTACCATCAAAATCTTGTAAATCATCAATCAAACCTCTGTTGTCAATCAAATCATTTGGGTAAATCGCTTCAGATTTTAAATGTCTTTTAAGGTCTAAAGCAAATACACCGCCTAAATCTAAAAAAGTACCGCCCGCACTACCGCCAAACTCATAAGTACCTGATGATGCAACACCACCAATGAAATCAATGCTAGTTTCTGAATCAAAATCACTTATAGAATCTATTAATCCTACTGAACTTAGAGTTAAAGAATTACTTGCACTATCAAAACCTGTAGTTGTTTTTGTACCTTGAAATTTTGGATTGTCTTGATCTTCTCTTCTAGTTTGTGTAATTAAAGATGGTATTGGGTCAGGAGGGTCAATAATTACTGATGTCTCGCCAGTACTAAAACGACCCCCATCATCTTGCGCCCTAAGAATCACCTCACCAGCCAAAATTGGGATTTCTGCAGAACTTGTATTACCAGCAACAGCGGTTACAAGGTCAGTTGCATTTGAAAAAGTACCATTGCCTGTGGTATCTGGGGTATGCCTGATAAAAATTTTTCCGCCCGCGACCACATCTGCCTCTGTTGGAGGGTTCCATCTAAGTCTCGCAAGCTTATCTGTTAATGGTTCATAGGTTAAACCTGTTATATCTGCTGGTGGTGCTGTTTTACCCACAGCATCAAATGTTAACGTGGCTGCCGTCCTACTTGGCTCTCCAAGACCATTAAAAGAAAATACTCTAAATTCATATCTACCAGCCTGACTATTAACTATTTCAGCATCACTAGAAACTGTATCAATTTTAAAGAAACTGCCATTATCTACTCTATAATGAACTTCATATCTATTTGCCCCTTGTTGCGTTTGCCAATCAATAAGAATCTTTGCAACAGCTTTATTATTAATAATTACGATTTTTTCTTGTGCCGATAGTCCCTCTGGCGGGTCTAAAATTACTGTTAATGCAGTTGTATTTCTTACTGGTAAAGCCGCACCATCTTCGACAAAAGCATATTTACTTTCATTATGTTCAAGTGCTGTTATCGAATAAGTAGTGTCATCATTTTCACTTACAGAAACAACTCTCCATGTTGTTGTTTCTAAAGTTGAACTTTCCAAAACAAAAGGTGCATTTACATTTGGTGTCGTACTAAATGCTGAAGAAACAGTTATTGTTGCTCCTGATACGTTGCTTATGTTTTTAGTTTCAACTGAACCATCAGGCATAACTATAGAAATTGTTGGGCTGTTAGAAGTTGGAATGTCTGTTGAAGCTGAATTATCTAATACAACAACAGTTGTACTTGTCACGGAAGAAAGCAAGCCACCTCTCCTAACCCCCGCTTTTAGTGAATCTGCAATTTCAATAATGTCACCGCATCTTACTAAAGCGCCCGCAGCCGAAGTTGTTGCAAAAGCACAAGTTTCTGCAGAGTTTTGTTCATTAAACAGAAACCATTTTCCTAATCTTGCAGCTTGTCCCCTAGATGTACAGGCAAAAGCTTTTATAGTTTTTGTTACTACTCCATATTTTGTTTGTGTTGCTGCGTCAGCTTCTACAGTTTCAATATCCAATTCTTGTGTAATCATGTCAAAATACTGAACATTGATTACTGTGTGCCTAGTTTTTAAACTTGAGCCATTGTAAACAAATCCATCCTCAGTAATATTTGAGTTATTAAATATGTATTTAGTTGCTTTTCCTTCCGCATCTTGGGATATAGAAACTGAACCAGCAGCATAAAAAGCAATAGCTCTCATTGAACCGCATAAAGCATTAATTAAATCGAATGCAGAGGATTGCTGTGTTATATTTGCATTTACTGAGAATCTTGGCTCTGTGCTTCCATCACCATTGCCAGCATCTACTAAGGCACTACAATACTCACTAACAGTTTTAAAACTAAATTTATCAAGGGAAGATTCAGGAATATTACAGCCATAACGATCATTGATTAATAAATCATACAAAATCCAAGCTGGGTCAGAACACCATTCTTTACTAGCCTTAAAAGTGCCGTTCCATGTACCAGCATAAGAAAGATTGCCATGAGTGGCATTTACTGAGGCATTTGACGGAATTTTGATCTTGAGTCCTCTTATCTTATACCGCCTATTTGGGATTCTAGGAAACTTCTCAGCACTAAATCTTAAAGCGGTATGAGCAGTATATGGATAAGCATTCTGTTTCATTATTATATTTGTTGCAGAATTAAATCTGAAAGCGTTAACAGTATTTGCGTCTGTACTATCTGCCGTAACTCTTTCAACTCTAATCTGCACTGGAAATGAGGTGCCACTAGCAAGGTTTATCAAATAGTCTCTAAAATATGCGTTTGTTGATCTACCTTTTACAGTGTCATCAACTGCTGTAGTTGTTGTTCCATCATTTTCAATAACTTTAATTCGTAATTGAACCTCTACTCCATCAATGCCACCTTCATCATTGAAGAATTGCATAGAGGGAAACTGCAAAGTAACTCTTACCGCGTTTATTGTTGATTGACTTACAGTATGTGTAACTGGATTTGAAGTTGTTACTTCTGTACCAATACCAACTTCTGTTTCAATATTTTTAATACCAGAAATAAATGTTTGATTTGCAGTTCCGTCTCTAAAATCTAGGCCAACATCTTTAAAGTTAAAATCACTATCTTGGGGTGCTGTTACACTTGCAGCCGCTTGTAATATTGGTGTTTTATTTAAGAAAATATCTTTTTTAAAACTATTTATATATGCAGTAGATGTTTTATCTGTTATGCCGTTTTTTGATGCTGTTGCACTTCCCTCTATTTCTCCTTCAGAAAGCAATTCTACAATAGTATTAAATTGCTTTGAAGATAATGCACCACTAGGTAAATCTGGATTTGAAAAGGTTGTACTTTGGTCAAATTCTTTTATACTCATCAGTTTGTACCCTCTACTTGAACTGTATCAATACCATTTGATACAACAATAGAACCAACTACAATTTCTCCATAAGCCAGATTAACAGGAATACCAGCTTGACTAATATTTGTCAGCCCTGTAAATGAATAATTGCTTGCTAGTGCAGATGGGTCTAGTGGGTCTTGTCCTGAGTCTCTATTTCTTGTATCTTCTTGAGGTGCAATTAAATCATTTACACCTTTTTGTATCATATTTATTGCAACATAAGTCACAACATATTTAATAATTGTGTTTTTTATGTATTCCTTTGCTGCATATTTAAGACCTAAACCCAAAAGTAAAGTAAAAAAGTTTCCATGAACCAAAGGTATTATTTTTATTTCTTGTTCAGTTCTTATATTTAGAAAATCTTCTGTAATTGGTTTATCGCCTACTTTTACACAAAAAAGTTGTTTAGTCATTTTTTCTTCAAGACCTTTAAAATTACAAAATAAAAAACTAAACGCTTCATAAGGTGAATTTACATCAGCCATAAATTCTTTTTGACCTGTAAATTTTCTTAAAAATCCATAGACTTTTATTTTTTTAAGCATCTTCTTCTGGTTCAATTACAATCATTTTATCTAAATCTGGACAAACGAGATAAAAAGGTATTTGTATTGAATTACAACTTTTAATATCCTCTGGCGAAAATTCTAGTACGTTTTGTGGATGTGAATGAAGAACACCAACAACTTCTCCTTTATCTTCGCCATCTGCAAAATCAAAAGGGTCAATTACAAAAGAATTAGCTTCAAATTCATAAGCAACATTTTTACATCTAAAATATTCAAAGCCTTTTTCAGTTTTTAAAAATAATCCACAACATTCATTTGGTGCTTCCTCTTTAGCGTGTGCGATAGCTTGTAATTTACAAGATTCATTCATAATTAGTTTACAAACGTGCCAACACCTTCAAAATCTTTTCTTGTTACTTGCCTTGCGGGTACTCTTTTGTTTTCCATATCAAGTTTATTAACTAATTCAAATGAAACAATGTCTCTACTTTCTTGAATTTTTCTATCAATAAAATAAATTTCTTGTGGTAATTCGTTTGAACTTGGTGTTCCGAAAGGGTTTGTATTGCCCGCAAAATTACTTGCATCTAAGGCATCAGCTGTTATAGTTCTTTTTGTTACTTTTGCATCAAGCAAATCATTATGAGGTGTTACTAAATTTACTGTGATTAATAAATCTGTAACCCTGATAACTGAACCCCCTCTTGTAATACCGCCCAAATTACTCATAACTAAAGTAGGTCTTGGAATTTTTCCCTCTCCTGAATATTCATAACCTTTTGCTTCTATAGGAAATCTTTCGTAAGTATTTGTTTGCCAAACAATATTTGCGTAAGTACTTATATTACCGCCTGCATGAAAACGGTAGATTGTAGGAACATTTGTTGGATTTCCTGTCGCATAATGTAAACCTTCAACAAGTTCTAATTCAAACAATTCAATTATTGAATTTGGATTAATTTTTTGTAGTTCAGAATGTGGTATCGCCATTATGCTTCAAAAACTTCTTCAAATGTCAGATTCATCGTGACTCTTTCGTTATAAGGTATAGATGCACTTCTTCTAGTGCATTTAAAATTTCTCGCTGAAGACTCTCCTCCTATCGTGTACTGAAAAGCATCTTGGTCATCAAAACGTGCATTAAGAAAAGTGTTTATAGTATTTGCATCAGCTTGTGTGATATTAAAGACTAAACTTACAACGTGATAGCGTTTGTTTGCTGCTAAACCTCTGACCAATCTTTGTTCATATCCATCGCCAAGTTTTATAACAATATTATCTTGCTCTATTGTTTGTGTTTCTCCGTAGGCGGGTGTAATGCTTGGAAAAGTTGCCATTATGCCAATAAACCTCCATTTCTTTTCTCTCTTACGATAGTTTCTTGTACAACTAAAGCAATTGTCTGTCCTAATTGTTGCGACATTGCACCATCCCCTTCAACTGAACTACCAGAAGCATCTACTGAAACATTGACTATATTTGTAATATTATCGCCAGATGGAACAGAAGGTAAAATAGTACCTGATCTGTTAGGAACAAATAATTCTGGTTGACGTTCTCCAACTACATAAGGTTGACCAGCCTTAACCGGCCCACCATTTGCTCTAAATAAACCACCAACAAGACCACCCAAGAAACCACCAAGACCTCCTTTTTCTTGTTTTTCTCCTGAAAAACCACTTTGAAAACCTTTAAACATTTCATCAAGCGCCAAATCAATAAGTTTTGATTTTATTCTATCAAGTACGTTATTCATTGCATCCCCGAAAGATTGCGCCCCAATAATTGCTTCTCTTAAATTATCTTTTATATTTGCTTCAATTTCGACACCAACTGCTGTGATTGTCTCTTTATATTTCTTTGCTTCTTCATTTTTTTTCTTTATGGCGTCAGCTTGCTTTTTAAGAAGAAATTCTTCTTTAATCAATTTAATAAGTGTTTCAGCATCTTGTTCACTAAAATTTTTCCTAATTTCTGCTATTTGCTGATCAAGCGTTATTTGGTCTTTCTTTTTACCTAATATTTGATCTTCTAAAGATGTAATACTTTTAAGTGTATTAATTAATTTTTCATTGAATTTTTCATTTTGATTAATTTCTTTTTGTCTTGCAACTTCGCCATCTAAAATAGTTTTTTTATCTTTCAATAGCTTAATTTCTCTTTCAAGTCTTTTTGCTGTACCGCGATCATTTCTATTCGTTCCAAGCTGTGAAAGCTGAAATTCTTTATTAGCTATAGTCAGATCATTTAAAGCGGCTTCTGTTTGTGGTGCTGTTTCAGTTATACCTTTTATATTATCGTCAAATGCTTTTGCAGCATCCGCAGCTTCTTTTGCTGAATTTTTATTATCAATAAATCTTGCCGCTAAAGTTCCTAAAATAACAATTGCTGCACCAATACCTGTTTTAACTAAAGCTATTTTTAAGGCTGAAAGAGCAATAGTAGTTTTCGTTATACCACCCGCAGCTACAAATGAAGCCGCCGCTACTCCTTTTAAACCAGTTGAAGCCAAAGCAGAATTTATCGCGGCTGCCTGAAAAGACGTTGCTAAAGTTGCAAGCTGTCCAATAATTACAGGGGTTATAATTGCAACACCTTTTGCGGCGACAGCTATCGCTGTAAATGTTAAAGTGACTTGACCCGCGCCAGAATTAATAAAATCAGTAATTACTCTTGTAAGCTCTGTAATTCCTCTAATAACAGGCAATACGGCAGGAGCTAATCTATCGCCAAAAGCTCTTGATAAGTTTTCAGCTTCATTTCCTAAATTTTTAAAAACTTGTGTTGGGTCATTTTTTAGTAAAGATGCTAAAGATTTGCCTCCCTCAGTTTCAATTTTTTTCAATGCCCTTATAACTACACCACTTGTTATTTTTCCTTCACTACTAAATTTTTTAAGTTCGCCTACAGTAGTGCCAAGTTCATCTGCAACAGGTTTTAGTATAGTTGGTATTTGTTCAGATATACTTCTAAATTCATCGCCTTGTAAACGACCAGAACCTAAAGCCTGCGCCAATTGTCTAAATGCGTTTGATGACTCCATCGCAGACGCCCCCGCAAGTTTTGCTGCGGTATTGAAACCAAAAAATGTTGTTTTTATTTCTTCTACCCCAACGCCTAAAGGTTGTAATCTTGCTGTAATATCTGTTATTCCTTCAAGTGCTTCTGTAGCACTTAATCCAAAAGTTCTTTGTGCTTGTGCCGCTAACTCTTGTGACCTTGCAAAAGTTCCTGAAGCCTTTGTCAAAAGTCCTAATCTTACATTTAATTTTTGAAAATTAGCTGATGTATTTACCGCCTGTCTTGCTAAAACTGTTAATCCAACCCCCGCAACAGCAGATTTTAAAAAACCAAATGAACTTTGTAAGTTTTTAGTTTGATTATTTACACCTCTTAATGCTCTTGTGGCTTGCGAAGCATCAACAGTAAGTTTTACATTAGCCTGTGCCACAAATCAACAAAACCTTTTCTTATATATTACCTTTTATTTGCTCTTTGGCGATTTAATTCTCTTTTTTCTCTTTCATTCTTAACTTCATAATATGCAGCCCAATATATCAGTTCTTCCTCTGTAATCAAAGAACGTAATTCTTGAATAGTTTTGCCTAATTCAGTTGCGAGAAAAAATTCAAAATTTATCCAATTATCTCGCGATATTATTTTTTTGCTGTATCAACATTCAATTGAATATCGAACATAAATAATTCAATTTCGTTCAATACACTTTCTGGAAGTTCTCTTTGTAGGTTCGGCGCATCTGCGGGCGCAAATGCTTTTGTGCCATCTTCTAATTCTGCATTTTTACAAAGAAGATAAGTTGATATTGTTAAAGCGTCATCTGTGCCTGCCGCTGATTGTGCGCGAACTCTATCTTCTCTTGTTAATGGCTTAAAATATAAATTAGCTTTTACAACGCCGTTAGCGTCTTTAAATTCGTATTTTCTTCTTGCTGTCATCTGATCTTTATAAGATTCAGTTAACAGGTCAATAGTTCTTTTTTGCATTGGTTGATTAGTTGACTAATAAACTCAATGTATCAGATAGCGCTCGTTATGGTACCGCTTGTAATGAAACTGATATTTATTACTTGAACCTCGCCAAGTGTTGCGCCATATTCTGCGTTTGTGATAATTCCCGCAAAGCTGATTTTCTTTGCCGAAGTTGCAGAATCAGGAAATAATTCAAATAATGCGTCAGCGTTGTCGCCTGTAGTTAAAACATCGTCAATAAATGTTGTGTAGCCTGCGCCTGTTTCTGATGGATTATAAAGAAGTTCGGCTGAACCTTCGCCAGAAATTAATCCGCCGATATTTGTTTTAAATGTATCTCCTTGTTTTGTTGTCTCCATCGTGTCCTTTGTTATAGACAAAGACCATGATCTTGTTTGTCCAACGTCAGCTTCGGTGCCGCCCGCATTTTCAAACATAATTTTTCCAACATCGCCTTTGATAGCCATAACAAAAAAAGAATCTATTTATAAATATATTAACTCTTAATTGTTTTTTTTACATCTTTTTTTAATTTTTCTTGCTTTTCCATATATCGTTTGCAACGTCCATCCCAATAGGCGGGGTCACGGCGACCTTTCACAGCTTCGATTGCGTCAAGCATTTGTTCTGTAATTTCCATTAAAGTTCCTCGAAAATTTCAAAGGTCATTCGCAATTGCGTTTGAAATTGACCTTCTGGATTTGGATTGTCAACGACCTCCGGCCCAATAGGGGCATCGAAGATCACATTAGAAACTGTAATTCGATTGTATAAATCCCGCAACCTTTTACCGATTGTGTAGTTATCGCCTGAACCTATTCCCTGCGGCGTAAAGATATTAAAAACAACAATTCCATTTACGCGGTTCAATCCATCGGCATTTCCCTGAGTCAGATAATTACTTTCGCCGAATGTTGTAAGGCATTGAACAAAGGTTGTTACGGCGCTACTATCAAACGACATATTATGAAAAACAACAGATATTGCGGGGCTACTAGCAAGCTCTGTCGCAACTCTAGCTTCAATTGTTGCTCTAACTGTGTTTAGATCAATAGCGGCCATTATTTACCCCTTATTTGTTTGTAAAGGTCTTGAATTTCATTTGCAAGTTCTTTTGCCAATAAATCAAGATGTTTTGGCTTAAGTCCTTTTAAACTTCTGTATGTCCCACCCCAAGACGGCGGCAAACTTGTTCCGAACATAACAGGTTCAGCATATGGAACATTATTATGTATATGATATTTTTTTCTAAAATTTTCTTTTCCTAGTTGATAATTTAAAGGCTTTGGTGGTCTTATAACAGTTCCTTTACCTGATGAACCATATTTGCCTTCTGGGGCGGGTGCGCCGCTTTCTGCGTTTTCTCCTATCTGCCAAGAAACAGCAAGCCTTCCAGAATCCACAGGCGAGCCTTCTTTGACAATACGATCTCCCGTCAAAACAGTTACCGACAACAAAGTATTAATTTGTTCTTCTGAATATTCGCCAATCTGATCGACTCGTATTTTTCTCATGTTCTTAAATAAAGGGTATAAGTAATCTCGGTTCCGCCTGATGTTTTAGTAAGGACGCGAATAATATTATGTACAATATTTGAAATAACAACCTTATCTTTTGTAGTAGGTTTTGTCGTAACATCCCCCGCAGATATTGTAATTTTTTTATCTTCTGCCTGAATAAGTTCATTTACTTCGCGCATATTTACATCTTCAAAAACAGCTTTGACAGTTGCATCGCTGTTCGATTCTGAAATAACGCCAGTTGTAGTATTGTAAGAACCCGCAGTAACAGTTCTTACTGTTACATCTTGTCCAAAGCCTTGAATTGAAGCAACATTTTTTATTGCTTTCTGGACGGCGCTCGCGAAGTTTGGCATTAGATTTTATAAGCAATGCAAGCGCCACTTGTCAAAGTGATACTTGTAAACAATCCATAAATAGTTTGACCCGCAAGAAAAGTTTCAGAATCAATTGAATTTCCTGAATAATTATGCGAAGCCGTGTTGATTTGTGTATCTTCTTTAAAAAAAATACTTTTAAATCTGCCTGTGTGTGCGGCTGTGTCTGTGATTAGCTCCCCGCCAAGTGTGTAATCTGGGTCTGCGTTGTACATTGATTAACTCCTTTTGATTGAAATGTTACCCGGCCCACTTATTCGCAAGCCTGTGAAATAGCGTTCAAATAATGGCGGAACGCGATCAGCGCCAACGGAACCGCTGAATACGGGTTCAACAGCGACACCGCCAACGCCTACTCTTTTATAATCCTCCAAGCCTGATAAGCCAAGCCCCGCTTTATTATTATTTAGATATACAGCCAATATTGCCTGCGCTCTTTTAACCTGATCTGGAATTTCTGTGTCTGTAAAATAATCTGTTGAAATGCGAAAAGGAAATCCGACAGCATATGTGTTCACATAAGTATCTGGTTTCCTGACTCCTGTTCGCGGCCATTGCAAAGCCTGTGTATCTGTAGCCCGCGCCCCCAAAAAGCGTTCTCTGTCAATGCGGATTGTTGATGTATATAATGCGCGGTTTTTTTGGTCGTCAGTTGAAGAAGACCACGCTGTAACATCATCGTCTTCAACAAGACCTTCGATGATTGCGTTTGCGTCTGTCAACGTCAAATAACTATTTGCTGTTGCGCTCCCGGCTGTTGCGACTATTGTTATCGCCATTTTCGACCTTTAAGTTGGGTTTACGTTTTTTTGTTTTAGTAGGAATAGAAGCCACCGCAACGGCAGCTTCGTTTTCCCTTATTCGCTTAAAAGCAAACAATCCCATTAACTTGAAGCACCTTTTAGAGCAACAAAGTTAATTACAATTGCTTCGCTCAATGAACCGCCAGAAACGTTTGTAACTGTGATTCCAAAAGAGCCTGCGGCGATTGCTGAAACTCCTACCATGTAAGAACCCGCAGTACCAGCAGAACCATGAACAGCAACGACAACATCAGTTGCGGCGATTTTATCGTTTGTAACTGTGAAGCTTGCTTCAGCCGCAGCGCCAAGTGCAGCGTCATTCAAAGTAATCTGACCTGACTCTGCGTTTAGAGTCACACCTGTTGTTTTGTTAGTTGCTTGGGTAACAGTTCCGCCTGTAGTTGGGCCGGCTAGTTTTCCCGCACTAACTTCAAATAAAGATGGCATAATTAGTTACCTTTAATCTTGATTAGATACGTTGGTAATTCTTACGATACCAATGTTCTTTGTTTCGTAGACCTTCGACCAGTTGCCTACAGTTTCAAGTTGCGCTCTTGTTGGGTTTGTTGTAGTAACAGCCCACTTAGAACCGACAGGATGATATGTATAATGCAAGTCGATTGACATAGCATCAGACTTTGCAAGAATGTCGCGATCTGTCTCTGTGGTTAACCCTGCCTGTTCGCCCGATGCTACGGAACCAGCTGTAAAGGCGTATGTTGAATACTCAGTGGACGAGCCTGAACCTGTGGTTGGCACGTCATCAGAAACGATAACTCTAAGCCCCATAAATGTTGGAACTGTTGGGCTACCGAAAGCGTTTGCAGTTGTACCAGAAGTTGCGGCTGAATCAGCATCGCCATTGTTGTCATAAATACGATCAATAGCGTTTCTTTCTAGTAGGTCATAATAAACCTTACTGTGCATTGCTAAAGCTGTTAGCTTGTCGCCTTGATCTCCAAGAATCGCTCTTGCTCTTGCAATATGGCGTGGAGATAATGCTGTTGGGCTATCGCCTGATTCTGAATCAATAGTAAGACCAAAGAAAGCTGAATTGCTATCGTTTGCATTGATTGAACCAAATACACCTGAAAGACAAGAGAATAAATCCTTCTGTCTTTGGTTTGCTATATAAGCACCGATTTTCTGACCGATTGCAGCCATTGGGTCAGCGCCAGAAGCAAGCGCAGCTAAGTCTCTTGACTCAAATGCACGACCCCTATGTAATACAACGCCGATTTGCTGATCGGTTGAAATTTTGCCGGGTGTTAATGATGAAGAATCGGAAAGAACTTCAAAATCGCCTGAAAGGTTTGCTGAGAAGAAAGGAACCTTGACAAAATCTCCTCCCTCAGTAGCATTAAGCTCCGCCATAGGCTGAACCACACCGCTTGCCAAGAAAGCATCGCGTTGCGTTGTCTGTTCGATAACGTATGGCGTAAAAATTTCAGGAATTATTATATCTGAGCGTAAAACCGCCATAGATAACTCCTATAAAAATGTTTAACGGTATGGGCGCAGCCCTAACATTCTCAGCGCAGCTTTGAATTGTTACTTATATCTTAACCCCAATTCTGTTATTTGTAATTCTTTGCAAGCTCTTTTGCACGTTGCCAACCTTCCCTGCCATATTTTTTAAATATTTCATGTTCAACAGTATGTTCCCCGTTTGCTAGTCTGCGCATCATTTCAGGGTCAAACTCGCCTGTGTTTACTTGAGTTCCACCAGTTCTGGCAACGGGCGCCCCTGTTCCTGTTGCGGGCTGATTTTTTAACAAATAAGCGTGATCTTTTGATAACGAATTTTTTGCCCATTCTGTAACATTGTGTCGTTCATAACCATCAATAACGACAGGCTTTCCGTCCTTCAATTCAATACGCCCTTTTAAAAAGTTATCGTGTACAAGTTTTGGGTTGTGTGTCACTTCCGCCAAGGCTTGTATGGCGGGGGAAATAAGTTCCAACTCTCGTACCCTTGATTTGAGTTCTTCAATTTCTTTGTCTTTTGCGGCGCTTCGCTCTCGGAACTGTTCTTCGCTTTTTTGGATTGCTTCTTTGTAGTTTCCTTGTTCTTCAAGTTTTTGTTGCTCCGCTTTGTTTTTGAAATCAATCAAAGCCTGAACATCTACGCCTTCAGGTAAAGATTGAATAGTTTTATCAACCTTTTGCAGTTTTTTCTTTTCGTCTAATATTTCTTTATTTTTTCGTTCTAATGCTTCTATTCTGTTTAATAGAATTTGTGTTTGTTCATTGGCGTTTGTTTGTTCAGGCGCCGCAAGCTCCTGATTGTTTTCTTCTGACATAAACCCGCAGGGTTAAATTTTCCTTATCTTATCAAGACCACTTCGTTTTGTCAGCCCAATAAGCGGCGCTTGTTTTACCTTTAGCAATATTTTTTGCGTGTCTAGCTTTAAAACTTTTTCTTTTTGCTTTGTCTGCATCTGATTCGCCTTTTCTGGGCGGCTTTGTTTTTGCGCCTTGCATACCGAAACGAATCAATCTGTAGCCATCGCCTTTTTTTATAACAACAGCGTGTGATTTTCCACTTGGATGGTTTGGCGTTCTAATCGGCTTATCAACGCGTTCAAATGTATGTCCGCCCCTTTTTATTGTCATTTACCTTTCCTACGCATAGCGAGCCTGTGAGCATCGGTAAAACTCATTCCTTCGCGCATCTTACGCTTCATATAATCCATATGCGCCTTTGTATGGCCGTGTGTTTCTTGATGGCGTTTTAATGTATTTTTTTGACGGGTTGTAAGTTTCATTTTTTCTTCTTTTTCTTTTTTCTAAGTTTAGCAAGATCAGCGCCAGTAATTTTTGTTCTAGGAGGTGCAACAGCGGCCAATCTTCTTTGTTTTGCAGAATATTTAGAATATGGCATTATTTTTTCCTCAATATGTCGGCGTCAGCTTTTCTTGCTCCGCCTTTGCCTGAAATAAAACTATTAACGCGACCCATCGCCCAAGCCGCCATCGAAACATTTCTTGAACCGCCTGAAAGATATGCCCCTTGGCCGCGCCTATAAACACGGGCAAGCTGTCCATATGTAAAGCGCGATTTTTTTGCCTTTTCTCTAAGATTTTTTTCTACGGCGGCGCTTAGTGGTTTTCTTTTTGGTGCCATCTTGATTTACTCTTGATTTTTGAACAGCTTTAATGTCGATAAACTCGCCGCGTTTGTAGGCTTCAGAAGTTCTTTTTATTTCTGCCGCCTTTGCAGCTTTATTCTTCGCCCCTGAAAGGTACTTTTTAGGAACACCCGTCTTTTTGTCCTTTGCAACTTTTCGGAAGCGTCTGCGAGCCATTAATCTTTGTCTGATTTAGGTTTTGACTTCTTTGGCTTTGGCTTTGCCGTTGAACCTTTCATGTCGTTGAGTTTTTCAAAAAATCCTTTTGCCATTATTTTTTGCCCCCTTTCTTCTTTTTTTTCTTTTTGCCTTTCGGCTTCATTCCGCCTGCATGGTATGGCATAGGTTTAAATTTAACTCTATATATACTAGAATAACCTTGAATGAGGTAAAAAGCATTGTTAACCGCTAAAAAGATGCAAACAATAATGAACGAAGTTATTGGCGGGAAAGTAGTAAAAGAAAATGAAACCGGCGAAGCAAAAAAGTTTAGACAAGAGATTGTTGCTTCTGTAAAAAGGACAAGAAAGATTGCAAAAGAAAAAGGAATCAAAAATACAGTAATTCAATTCACACCTGAATTTTGATAAAAAAAGCCCCCTCAAAATCGCCTGAGAGGTGCTTGTAATTTTGCTTGCTTATGTTTGTACCTAGCAAAAAGCCCCTTTCGGGGCTGTTGGCTTTAGCGGTAAAGATAGCTTCCGTATGGGTCGGCATTAGCAAAACATCTTTTGCGGCTTGCTTCATCTAAAAGATCATATCTTGCGCCTTTTGCGGGGGCGTTCCACCCTGCGGCTTTGAAAACAAGGCCTGTATTTTTATCAACAAAGCTATGAACACTTAGTTGATCTGTATTTTTACCATCGCGACCAACAACAATTTGAGTAATTTTAATGAAACGTCTGCCACGCCTTATATAAAAATTGTAGCTGTCAGTTTTGTTGTTAAGAACTTCGACATAGTCATCAACAAATTTGTCGATAGTTCTTGTTTTTTCGATGATCTTGTCGAAGTGTTCTTTGATTGAAAAGGTTTCCATTTGTTTAATTGGTTTTGAACAATTTAATTATAATATAATTAATAGAGGGTGTCAACCCCCTAGAAATTATAATCGTAGAAAGCCCGCCATCCTCTGCCTAGTCGTGTTGGGTTTCGGTCATGCTGTCCGCATTGACACCATCTGCCGTCCTGTCTTAAGCCGAACTTCATAATACCGCCTTTTTTGTTTCTTGTGATGTCGTACTGAAGCTCGCGTTGATTTGTGCAATGGCCTGCGAATCCACCGGGGATAATGTTTGGCTTGATTTCCTTGTTTAGCTTGTAGCTATCAGTTTGAACAGTAACGAATTTTTTTGTTCTTTTGATAACTGTGCAGGGATGAATGTCAGAGTAATAAAGAACGTGTGCTTTGTCTCCGATTTGTGGGTCAAATCCTAAAGTTACGTTTTCCATTTTAAAAAGTCTCCAATTGGTTTGTTTGACAGAAGTTTTGATATTCTTCTTCGTATTTTGTCCATGCTTTTTCGTTGTCTTCATCAATGCCTTTGTAAAAAGCATCAACAGCGGCTTTTGGCATTTCTTTGAATTGGTCAGCCATCAAGTCAGCCATTGTAAAGCCTTGGAAGTTTGGAAGCATTTTTCTTTGCTTCTTAAGCATTTCAATCTTTTGATGTAAAGGATGATTGCGAAGTTCTTCTTCGGCTTGATTGATTGCGTCAGCAATGTTTTGAACTCTTGTCCAGTTTCTTTTGAAGATGTCCATTGGTTTGTTTTGTTTGGTACAAATTAATTATATTAGAATTAAATAAACTTGTCAACCCCTAATAAAAAACCCCCATTTCTGGGGGCGATATTATCAAGAGCCTGCAAGTCTTCTTTGACCTCCGCCTGCAACTTGTCGATTCAATCCAACTCTTCCGCCTGCGGCTGACCCTGCCCCGCTTCCAGAACCGCCATGTGTGAAACCTGATCTTGTTCCAAGCCTTGGGTATCTTTGGTTCATAAAATCCTTAACAGCGGCAAGTTCTAAATTGTTTGATTTAGTAACTGCCAAAGCTGATTGATTGATTGTCTTGCTTTCTGTTTGGATTTGTCTGCCGTCAGTTTCTTCTTCTTTTCTCATTTGTTGGAACCTTTGTGCAACTTTATACGCCCAAGCCTTCCTGAAACTGTTCCTATGCGCTGAACCCATCATCGCAACTTGAAATGGGTCTTCTTTGCAATGCTTCGCCCAATCATCTTGTAAAGCCTGCAAAAGATATTCAGTATAGATTTCAATTTCAAGCTGTCTAGCTTTTGACGCAAGAACTTCCATCTGTCTTGTTCCGTCATAGAATCTGTTACCGTCTTCATCTTTTACGCAATAGATAATTCTGCCGTTATAGAATCTTGCAACCGCGTTCAAAATGATTGAAGTTGCAGGGTCGATTCTTTTGTAAGGCTTGCCGAATCTAAATGCGATTGCTTCGATGTCTTCTTCAACAGTTGCCATGTCCAACTGTTGTTCAAGCTGTTCCCTTGTGATGCCTTTTTCCTGAAGTTGTTTTTCAAGTTTTTCTTCTGCGGCTTTTGCTTCATGTGGATTTGATGAAGCTGTAAGGCCAAGGATTTTTGAAAGAACTGAAAGTGATCTCATGTTGGTTTGATTTGTTTGTGAACATTTTAATTATATCATAATAGATTTACTTGTCAAACTATTGCTCCATAAATTTTTCAAACAGGCTGTTCGGTTGATCTGCCTTTGCCAAGAAATTTCCATAAAGATTATTATTCAATATCTTAAGTCCATCTTTCTTTGTATAGGTAGCAACCAGAATTGCTTCACCTGCCTTGTTCATATCGTAAAGTTCAAAGTCATCAAAAACGCCCTGTCTTATTGCATCAGGAACAATCTGCGAAATCTTTTTATGAACATCGCGAACATATTCAGGCGGAACCATACGACCAGTTTTTGCATATCTGGCCGCGTTTCTTTTTAAGGCTGTTGCGATTTCTGCTGTTGCATATTTGGCGCGAACCGTCATACCGCGATCTGTCATCGTTTTAATTTTTTTGGTCAAACTTGCAACACTTCCATCGCCTGTTCCATCAAGCATTGTATGAAATCTTCTTTGCGCTGATTCTCTTTGAATTAATTTAGAAATCCAACTGGATTCTTCATGTGTATATCTGGCGGCTTTCTCTGCAACACTTCCGCCCTTTGCAAGCATCGCATTATATTCAGGTAATTTTTTCTTAATGGCATCAGCATCAATAACAACAGTTCCTTTTGGTAATGGCGATTTCTTTAACATGATTGATTTACCAGAAGCCGACCCGCCGCCTGTCATAAAGAAGATCGGGTTTCTTTGCGCCTGCGGATTGTTTTCTTCAATAATTTCTTTGATAATTTTTCGATGTAATTCCTGACGTTCTGGCGTCCACTTTGTAAGGTTTGAAGGTTCTGCGTTATCTGCAAGCGAACCATCTGAATATCTTTGCCAAGAAAATTCTGCGCCCTTTCTCTCCCTGACAACATCAGGAACAATTTTTATTTTTTCTGCATTTCTACCATACGCGGCCTGCAACTGCGCCAAAGTTTTTTCTGACCCATCAACAGCAACAAATTTTCTGATCGCCTGATCGCCGCCATATTTTTTTGACAATTTATCAAAAAATCGAACTTTTTTTGCTCCAAGTGCTTTTGCCTTTATTGTTTGCGATTGACCCGATAGCCAAGTTCCATACGATTGCCCTGCGGGTACTAGGCCACTTTCTGATGGCCTGAAACCTCTACGTCTGGGCGCTTCGATCTTACGACCAAAAACACGGCTTAAATTGTCATAATCTATTTCGGCAACTGTTCTTGAACGACAATTGAAATGCTGTGGCGGCTCCGGCCCTTTTCCATATTCAAAAA
>VTLG01014024.1_pt1 | contig 31778 bp, 44 predicted proteins | sample 4694571 | NCBI WGS metagenome assembly VTLG01 (sample SAMN12604809, study PRJNA352737) | marine metagenome | biome: ENVO:00000447; feature: ENVO:00000209|ENVO:00000569|ENVO:01000036; material: ENVO:00002151; isolation source: viral sequences binned using virsorter ...
TTTGTATAGTATTCAGGAAATTTACTTCCTGCATTAAAACTTAAAAATTCTACTAATCTGTTAATATAATATTCTGCAGTATCTCTTTCCTTTTCCATAAGAAAATCTATTTCCTCTTTTGATACACCCTCTGCATTTTCGCTTGATGGTTTAAATACACCTTTGTTTGCAATAGTATAATTACTAAAAGGTAAATATTCTACCATTGTAAAATGTAGAAGTGCAGGTTTTACATATGTGTTTACTAATGTTAAGTAATCACCTGTTAAAGTACCTGCTATAATATCTGCTTGTATTTTATTAAGAAGATCTGTACCTAAATAATTTTCTATATGTTTATCTTGTGCAATCTTAACATACTGTATAAACTTGTCAGTATCTACATTACCATTCATTGCAGTAAATTTAACTACATCTTTTCTTGATATTAAAAGTGCTTCTGCCATATCTTATCTATTTACAAATCCTTTTTTTGGCATATCAACAGGTCTTTTTGCAACTTTAGCATCATTTTTTTCAGGTACAAAACCCTCTTTCCTTGCCTTGTTTACACTTATTTCTGCATTTGGGTTTGTTGCATCAGGTCTTACACCTTTTGCCATGTACGTTTTTCTCATCCAATAATGATGACAATTACCACCACCTTTATACAACCATATATCATAAGTGTCTGCACCATTTAAACCCCATCCTGCATTTACTGCTCTTTCACCCATCTGCATAATATCTTCTTTCCTATATATTTTTTTTGCAGCTACCATTTTTTTACAAAACTCTCTACTGTTAGCAGATACTCTTAAAGGTGCATATTGATATCTTACTTTGAATTTTAAAACCTCATCTTCTGTTACTACTTCACCATCTTGTTCACTTTTAGAATTAGGTCTTGCTGAACCTGTAGATGCCAAACCAATCATTTTATCTAATGATTCTTCTTGCTCGTAATCTACTGCTCTTTCATCAACAAGTTCCCAATTATCTAAATCTTCATCTTCACCAAACTCATCAAGTAAATCATACATTTGTTCAGGTGTTTGTGGAACATCTTTTGCAAGTTTTACACCTGTTTCTTCTTCTCTTGCTTCATCAGTAATAGCATTATCTGTTTCTATAAATTCTAATGGTTGTAATGTTTTAAAGTATAGTTTTAGTGATATTTCATTTACTGCTAATATATGTTCTATACATTCTATTATTAGATCTTGGTATGGTTTTATTGTGATGTTATTAAAAAGTAAAGATGCTGTTCTAATTTCATCTGCATTGTTTCCTAAACCATTATTACCATCTCTAATACCTAAAAGTAAAGGTGATGTTACTCTATGTGCTACCATAAGTTTTGTTGCACACTCTGATGATAAATATTCGTAATGTGCAGGTGCATCTGTAAGTGGTATATCATCAACTGTTGTTTTACTTTCTGCATTGTTGTTAAATGCTATAATTACTTTTTCACCTCTTGATCCTGTAAGTTTACCAAGTACATCTGATTTTATTTGTAGTTGTTTTTCTCTATCAGGTACACCATTATTAAAATTAACCACCTTCGTACCACTAAAACCACATTGCACATCATTTATAAGATAATCTGCTATCTCTGATTCTAATTCTGCATATGCCAAACCACCTTGATAATCTACAGGGCAATAATAATCATAACCTGATACATATTTTTTTACTATTTTTATTTCAGGTTCTTTACCATTTCCAAAACCAAAAGCTGCTATTCTTTCAGGTTTATCTGTAGGTTTTATTTTACCCCAATCAGGAAAATAATAGTATGCTTCTATATCACCATCATTATTGTATTTTTCTGCTCTTAATGTTTGTCTGGGAAAATGTTCTGCTTTTATTACTTTACCATCTTTGTATAATACTTGGAAAGATGCTTCACCTAATAGTTTTAAATCAAGTGCTACTTTTTTTAAGCAGTCATTATGTACAATACTTTTTAGTGCTGCATATTCATCTGTTTTTGTAGAACTATCTAATGCATCTAAACCTTTACCATAGATCATATTAGATACACCATTTATAACAGCATTGTTTGTTGTGCTGTTTATGTATAAATCTATAAGATATTGGTAGTAATTGTTATCATCACCATAAGCAACCCAATTTTTTCTTTTGTCCTCTTTAATTTGGGGTTTGTTGTATTGTGAAAGATTAACTATGTGTAAGTTTTCCATGTTATAAAACTATAAATTCATTTTCTGTACTATGTACTGTATATTCATTGTTGTTTACAGAATAAGAAGAAATTGTTTGGTTAGTGCAAAATATCTTATCTCTATAAATTAAGTTACTACCTTGTTTAATTTCTAATGTGTAAAAAGTATCTTCTACTAAAGTAAAGGTATTACTATATTGGTAATAATAATCATTAGCAGTAAAAGAAGTTGTTGTTTGACTAAACACCTCTTTGTTTGTTGTTTCATCATTTATTTTAATCGTATAGGTTAAACCTGTTGTGTACGATCTTGGAATAAAATTAAAGGTTTGGCTGCTACCTGACTGTTCTAATATAATCATATATATAACAATAAATCTTTCTTGAATTTGTTATAATAAAAAGGGTAACATCTCTGCTACCCTTTTAATTACCAAATGAAAAAAAACTAATTTAGGAATTAGTACCCTCTGTTACTGTTACTGTTGTAGTCATTCCTGCAAATGGATCTGCTGCTGTTGCACCCTCTAAAAAGTTTGCAGGTTCTATTTCTTGTGCATTAAGAGTAAGTGTATAACCACTTAAATCACCCATCGCTGCACCTGTTACTATCGTACCCCCATTTACATCTGCACCATGTTCAACACCCATAATAAATGCATTGTCATTGTAGTCATGAATAACCACATGTGGTCTGCCATAACTCATTAATTTTAACTCTTTGTGATCTTGAACTGTAAGTTTCTTTAATGTAAGATTTAAAGTTTGATCGAAAAAAGTTGTACCATTTTCTCTTGATGAGGTTATGGTTTGTTCAAAACTACTATTACCTTTTACCTCATATTTAAATGCAGTAATACCACTTCCTGCTGCTGTTTGTATATCTTCAACTACATCTGTATCTACACCATCTTTTGTTACAGATACACCATAATCAATAAAATATACAGCTTTAATACCACCAACTACATCTTTACATGGTTCTTTTCTACCTTTTGTTAAATTACAAGCCATATTTTTTGTATTAAAAAAGGGTAGGTAGATACAATGACCACCTACCCCTTAAAGTTATTTAATTATCTATTAGTTAGCTGAATTAGTAATACCATATGTGGTAATATCTTCTATGATTCCATACTGTACACCTGCAGTAAATCTCATTACTACTCTTACATTTTGTGAACCATCTAAATCTGCCATATCAATTACTTTAACCTCATTGTGGTCAGCAAGTAATCCTGTACCAAAGTATAGATTAGATTTCTCTGCTGCTATTGCTTTGTTATCTGCAAGTCCATTAGCTACAAACATTTTTACACCATCAAAAGATAATGCACCATTGTTGTACCATTGTGTACCTTGTGTGTTAACACCTGCTGCACCTACACCAGAAGCAAATCCACCTAATGCTCTAACATATGCTCTTGCAATGTTTTGTGAAACATATAAAAATAAATCTTCACTTCCATAAAGTGTAGATGGTATTGCATCTACAAGTGAACCAAGTTGTGCAATAACATTTGAAGATGTTACTGTAGTACCTGATACCTCTTGTGCAGATGGTAAACCTGAATCTAAAGAAATCAGTTTTGTTAATCCATCAAATTGTCCATTGTTTGATGTGTTACCATCCCATATAGATTGCTCTGTACGTTGTGCAACTTTAGCAGCTACATGTGCAATCAAGAAATCGCTAAATGATGGTGGTAAATCTTGATGCGCTGAAAATCCCATACCTATAGCTTCCCAATCAGATTGAAAATCTTTTTTACAAAGTTGTAGGTTTACCTGTTGAAATTCAGGTTGTAATATTTTTTCTGTTAGTGTAATTGTAGATGTAGGATCAAAATCACATGTTGCATCTTTTACAATAGCATTTGTATCTACTTTCTTAATTACCTCTTTAAACTTTACGTTAGGTTTTACAGTAATACCACCACCTTCAATGGTAGCACCACTTAATAATGCTGCAGATATATACTCTCCTGCAAACTCACCTGCATACGTTGTTGTTATACTTGTACTTGTTGCCATTTTTTATTAATTATTTTTTAAGTTAGCTATTTTTGAAAGCACCCTATCATATGTTGTTTGTGGTCTTTTCTGCCCATATAAGTGCATTGCTTTCTTTGTTTCCTTTTCTGGATTGTGTTTAATTTTCTCAACAGGTTGTTCTACTGCTGACAATTCTTCTTTGGTTTCTGATTCAGGTTCTTCTGCACTCATTTTATCTTTATGTTCAATCATGCCTTTGATTTCCTCAATCATTTCTTTCACCTCTGCCAATTCTTCTTTAGTAGCGTATTTCATTTCTTCCTTTTCTTCTTCTAAATTTTCCTCTTTGGATGCTTCCTCTGCAGGTTCTTCTGCCTTTCCAATAGATGCAATAACACCTTCTTCTTCAACTTTGAGCATCTCTCCATCTTCTAAAGTGTATTCACCTACAGGTAGTGCTACTTTTTCATCTTCTGTTACAATAAATACTTCACTTCCTGCAGCAAAATTTTCACTTTCTATAACAGTACCATTTTCCAAAGTAGCTTGTGCTAATTTTACTTCTTGGGTTTCTTCTGTAAGTTCAACTCCAAGAACTTCTTTTACTTTGTTTAACATATCTGTTGCTTTCATATATATTACAATAAATTATAAATGTGTTTGTTAGATTTTTATGTAAGTAATCTACTACCTGATTGTGCAATTTTAATTGCTTCTCTTGTTCTTCTAAATTTAGTTTTAAGTACATTTTCTGCAGTATCAAGTGTTTTTACTGCATCATTTGCACCTAAATCTTGTGCAAGTTTTCTCAATCTACTTGCTTCTTTTTGTAATTCTTCTATCTCTTGCATTACTTTGTAAAGTTCTTTTTCTGTTGTTTGAGCAACTTTATTTAATCTTAATAAAACATCAAAAGGAGTAATTGCATCTGCTTTTTTTAAGATATTTTCTATTCTTCCCAACTCAACTTTCTCTTTACCTAACTTTGTAAGTATCTTTTTTGTTTTTGCATCCATATTTATATAATAAGTTTTTTAAGGGTTTGTTGTATTTTATGTACCATCACCTGTTATGTTACCAATACCTTGTGCTTGGAAACTACCATCACAACACTTTCTTGAATATGTTCCATCAGGACATAAACATGCTCTTTTATCACTTTGTGGTGATGGGTTTTTTTCTTTGTAATCTCTCATTTTGATGCTTTTGGATGTTTAGCAGGTAATAAATCATAATCACCTGTATATTCTGGGTTTTCTGGTCTGCCATTTTTAACCAAGTACAAAAAAGCATTAACCCTTGCAAATGCCCATTGTGATGCACTACTTACATTTGGTGAATGAGAAACATTAAATGCACCTAAACCTCTTTGGAATACTGCTTTTAGTTTACCTACTGTAACACCATATCCTAATTTATCTTTGTACCTTTTATTAAAATCATCACTTTTAGTTTGTAAAGTTTTTTCATCTGCTTTAGATACCTTTGCACCTCTACCTGTAGATGCATCACCTTTTGCTGTACCTTTACCTTTTGGGTTTTTATTAGGTGTACCTGACTTTGGTGCTTTAGGTGATTTTCTTATACCACCTCTTTCACCTACTTCTGCAAGTTCCTTTTCAGTCATTTTTACACACTTGTGTTTTTTGTAATCTTTTTTATATCCTTTTGGACATTTGTATTTTAAAAACTCTGCTGTTGTAAGTTTATGTTCTTTACATGGCATGTACCATGTTTTATCCTCAAACTCATGTGTGTGAAAACCCTCACAACCTATATCTTTTGCAGCTTCTTCTGCCATTTCTTGTGTAGCATATGCCAACCTATCATCTATAATTGCAAGTGTATCATCTATAACTTCTGATCTTAAATCAAGTTCACCTAATTCTTTTAGTTTTGATTCACTCCATCTTTTACCTGCTAAACCACCCCATAGTAAAAAACTTATTGTACCACATGCTTTTGTATCATCAGGTTTGTAATATTCTTCTGCTCTGGATAAAAAAGAATACATACGTTTTATTGTTTCTACTGTTATGGATTCTTTCTTTGCAAGTTGTGATGCTCTAACTTTACCTACTTGTGTTGCACATTTGTTATCTACCTTTTCATTTAGTTCTATGCCTTTTTTTGCATTGTTAGATACTGCATCTGGATAATCAGAAAATGATTCTAATTGTTCACCTCTTAATATTTGTTTTACTTCTGATAAAAGATACTCTGCTTCCTGTTCATCCATGCTTTGCATTATAGCAAGTTCATTTGGTTCATTAGGTCTTTCTGCTTTGTCAGCAAAATAACCCTCTATAGAAAATCCTTTAACCTTTCCTGTTTTTACATAGTCATTCCAAACATCATCATTTAAAACTTTCATGGACAACATCCATGTTCCTTTTGGCATGTCCATACCATACGCTGCACTTTTATCTTTTTTTGGATCTTCTACCAACCATGATTCTACAGCTACTAATCCATTTAATGGCATACCATGTTCTAATGTAGATCTGTTATAGTTACCCCTTATAAAAAATAATTCACTTGCTTTTCTTACTGTATCTCTGGAAAAATAAATGTAGTATTCTTTATCTTCATGCTTTCTGTATATGGGTTTGTTGGGTATAAGTGCAGCACCCATAAGTATCCTTTTCTCTTTGTTTACTTCTGCAAATTTTACTTCATGATTTTTAAGTGCAATAAAATCTTCTTCTATTGCAGGGTTTTCTACTATTGAAACTGCTTCAATTCCAGAAACCTCATCTTCTTCATCTATAAAAAGTTCTACTATATCCATATCTATACAATAATATTATTTTGTTTTTGTTACCCTATTGCTGCACCTGTTTCTACTTTTCTATCTAATGCTTGTTGATTAGATACTTCACTACTTACTACAAATGCTTTTATTGGTTTTTGTTGTTGACCTTCTATTGTTTGTGCAAGTTGGTTTTCTGGTGCTGCACCTACTACATTAAATGCAGGTGCTTGTGATGTTCTTGGTGTTGCAACATTACCCATATTACCACCTGATGCACTACCACCTTGTGAACCTATCATTGATTTCGCTGTACTTACTGCTGACTTAATACTCATTGCTATACCTGCTGCTTGTGCTGCAAATATTGCAATCAATGGTACATTTGCAGGTGGTGGTGCTGCTGCTGCTGCTTTCATTAAACCTTTTGCACCATCAACTCCTGATTCTGCAGCAGATGATAAAATTCTTTGCATTGTTGCTTGTGCTGCTAATATTTGTTCTTTTATTATCATTCCTGTTTTTAAAAGGAATAATGCTTTTGCTATTTTACTTTCTTCTCCTGCTGCTTGTGCGACAGCATCCATTGCACCAAATATTGCATCTTTTCTTTTTTCTTCTAATTCTAATGCTTTTTCAGTTAATTCTATTTTCTGTTCCTCTGCTTCTCTTTCTAAAGATATTCTGTTAATTAATTGTTCTGATCTAAACCCCTCTATTTGTGCTAATATACCCTCTCTCTCTGCTCTTGCTTCTAATAGTGCAATTTGGTTTTCATCATTTTGGTTTTTGTCAAATTGTGCTTGTGCAGCAGCTATTACTGCATCTGCATTTGCCAACATCAATCTTTCTTGTTCATTTAAAACCTCACCAAGTTTTTCATTAGCAGCAACTCTTTCTTCTATAGTTTTACTTTCATCATCTCTTATTTGTCTTAACTTTTCTGCTTCTCTATCTTTTTGTTCTAAAATAATTCTATTTTGTGCAATACCTACCTCTGCTGCTCTATTTAATTCTACTGTATCTTTTGCTGCTTGTATTGTACTTTTTGCATAATCTGTAATGCCTTTTACAACTGTAGGTAATGTTTCAGATACTTTATCAAATGTGTTATCTACTCCTGTTACAACATCAAATAATTCTTTACCTGCATTTTTAGCACTCTCTGCTGCACCTGCAAAATCACCTTGAAATACTTTTACAACAGCTTCACCTAAAAATCCTAAAGCATCTAATGCAGATCGTACCCTTTCTATTACATTATCTACTATTGCTCTACCAAAGTTCTTAATCGCAACAACAGGATTTTCAAATATACCTTTGAAGTAATCTATAACAGTACCTATATTTCTATCTAAAAAATTAAAGAAATCATTAAAAGCAAGTGATAGTGTTTCAAATACAGTATTAAAAGTATTAGCAACTTTTTGGTTTTGGTTAAATACCTCTGCCAACTTTGCAAAAGCAGCAATAGCTAATCCTATACCTGCAGCTTTTATTGCATTACCTATACCCTTAACACCTTTTGCTACACCACTTGATGTATCCTTAACATCTTTTAAATTTTTATCTATATTATCTACACTCTTTGCAACACCTTGTAAATCTTTTTCTGCTTTACCAACTCTTGCTTCGAGTTCTATTGTTTTTGTAATTGCCATCTCTTATACTGTTTATATCCTTCTTTTATACTCATAGGTATTTTGTTTCTACCTAAAGCAATAAATGTATATTGCCCTATCTCCTTTTCATTTTTTGCTATTTCAAGCATGTCTAATATATTACTTATCATGGACATTCATATTTAGTTACTACTGTTGCTGTTGCTGTTTCCAATATAATAAATCCTACTATAGTGTGTAATACCATTCCTGCACCCATAGAAGCTAAAGTACCTACCCTATCACCTTTATCTTCTACTAATACGAAAGCTAAATATTTTGGTGTACCTGAACCAGCTCCTGCTAAAAAAGGAAAATTACTTGCATCATTTGCTAAATATCCAAATGAATCTACTCCACCATCATAACTATATTTCTTTTTTATTTTAACCTGATCCCCAACTTCTGGATGTTTACCTACACCACTATGGAAAAAGCTATTTGTGTATTTTAACAAAGTACCACAACCACCTGGTAACCTTAAACTACCATGTATTAAAGTCAACTCTGATAGTGGTGGGATTTCAGAGAAACCATACCCAACTGCATTATTATCTGTTGAACTTTTTGCTACAGCACTATTAAAGTGTTTACCAAGTAGGTGTTGTATAATTCTAAAACAAGTACCAAATTGTTTTTTATCTGTTATAATACCATTAACCACTTTTACACTAAAACCACAATTTCTTGCAGGTTTACCTACATTTTGAGGTGTACCATCAGTATTCCAACCCCATTGTGCATAAAAACCATCAGGTACAGTAGTTTTAGTTGCAGTAGATGTTGTTTCTGTACCATTTATAAATCCATAATCAGATTTTCTTTCATCATTCCAATTAGTAAATACACTTGTACCTTCGTTAAAAAATATGTTATGATTTTGATTAGTTGTACTATAATTAATATTTGATGTACCATTAGGTATTGCAACATCTTTAAATGGTATAGAAGATGAACCATATTCTTTAGCATCATTTTCTGCATCCTCTCTTGATGTAGCACTATAAGCAAAACCAACTGCAGAGTTAACTTTTACACCATCAATAGTAGCAGGAATACTCATTTGTGTTTCTAACATGTTACTCAAACCATTAGAAGTAACATTGTATTGTGTTGTTATACTATTAGATGGTATAGGTACACCTTCAACTACATAAGGAACAATTTTAGATTGAATATCAAACTCACCAGATGTAACATAATCTACTAAATCTCCTGCATCTGTTTTTATTCTTATTGTTCTAATTGTATCAGATGGGTTATCTGCAGTTGTAGATATTTTGTAATTTATTGAATTAGATGTTTCTGTATATGGTGATGATGGTACTGTACTTGTTGATGTAATTGGTGTCATTGATTCAGCTTCATCAAAATCACTATCTGTATTTGTTCTTGTATAGAACCTATAAAATATTGTTTGTGGATCACTTAAACCTGTAAGTTCTAAAAGTTTTTCACCTTCCACCTTATCATCAGTAATTTTGTATTGTGTAACTCCTGATGTTCCTATAATAGTATCTAAATCATCACCTTCTAAAACATCAATAGTTGGTGCATGTATAAATCCATATTCATCTAAACTTGGTGTATCTCCTATTTCACCTAATTCATCTATTTTACCTCTTAATGTTACTGTTGAAGATGTATTATTTGTAAGTGGATCTACATCTGGTAAACTTATAGATGCAGTTGTTACAACAAGTGGTACATCTACAACTCTTGGTATATTGCTTATTGCTGTATCTTGTGGTACTTCTTCATCAAATGTTACAATAGGTAATTCTGCATTTGCACAAGTTAAATCAGCTTTTAATAAAGTATTATCTGCAAGTTCTATTGTTGAATCAGCAGTATAACATCTTGCATCTGGTGTAAATTTTAAAGGTATAATAGGTTGTATTTCCTCTGTTTGTGGTTCTATAACACCTACAATTTCTTCTTTTATATTTATCAATTCTAATGTAGAAAGGTTTGTTTCGAAGTTTGTAGTTATTTTATTTATTTTATATAACCTATCAAATATTATAATCTTATCTGCAAGTGATAAATTATGTAACATTTTTATAGGTAGATATGCTTTTATTGTTGTTAACCTTCTTTGTTTATCAAAAATTTCTGTTATATATTTTTTGTAATATTGGTCAAACAATGTTTTAGCATAGGGTACATTAGTAAACTCATTTTTTTCTGCATTAAAGTTTATGTTTTCTGATCCATCTGTACTTAATATATTTATTAAGGATGTAGAAACAGAATTGGATGGTATATATATTGATGCTTGTGATGTAAGTGTACCTGTACTATCTATTACACCTATTTGTTGTGTTTTAAGTATAGGATAAAAAAGTAAAGGTTTACCAAGATTTGGTTGTTGTTTTATGTCTGCACTCCATCCCCATTGTGCATTTGTATTAGTACCATCTGCAACATTTACTAATCTTTCATATTTAAAATGTTCAAAAGGTAAACTTACTGTATATGTTTCACCTTCAAATTTTGCACTTGCTTGAAATCTATTCTCACCCCAACCTATATTAAATAACTCTTTATGATTCTTTGCAAAAAAATTATCTAAACCTTCATATGTAAAATCTATTTGTTTAAAAGGTAATACACTATCTACTGTTGTACTTTCTTTATCTATGTGTTCTGTAATATCCCATTTATTTGTACTTCTGTTATAGAATTCATCTAAAGTTTGTACCACTAATAACCCATCATCATTTTGAAATGCTGTTAAATTAAACATCTTAAAAAGTCCTGTAAGAAAATCAATAACTTTTATTTCAGGTAGTTGATTAGAAACATTCAATGTAACATCTGATAATACTGATGCTGTACCTGTAAAATGAATATCTGCAATACCACTTACCCTTCTTTTTCTTTGTACATAAAATCTTATATCATAAGTTGATGGTGTATCTGTTTCTATACCAAAACTATAATCACCCCTGTTAAGTGGTAAATCTCTTATATCTTTATACTCACCTGTTAAATCATCATATCTTTGAAATACATTACCATTTTCAAATATTACAAAATTATATTTTACAGAATTGTTACTTGGTACAACTGTAACATCTAATGTTCTTTCTTTCTTTGCTCTACCTGTTGATTGGTCTGGTGGTGGTGTAGTAAAATAATTGTTTCTTAAATCTATTACCTCACCATTAGAATAAGTAACAGAAAAGTTACCAACAGTTGCTATGTTACCTTCATCTTGAAATAACCCACCTGTTTTATTGTGTAACCATAAATACAAATTATAAAATTGTGGATTTGTTGTGTTAAAAAAATCTTCACTAAAAGTAATACCATATTGAAATTCTATAGCTTTTATTATGGGGTAAACTCTTAATGCAGGTTTTAATTGTGATAATTCTAATCCATGTTGTGTACCTGCTTCATATGCTAAATTATTTTGTGTAGTTGTATTTGCACTTGAATCACTTGTGTCATAAATAAATCTTTTAGTATGTGATATTAAAGGGAATATAATTGCATCTGTATATGTAACCATTTTAGATGTTATATCCAAACCATCACTCAAATATGTTTTTATGTTTGCATCAGTATATGTAAGTGTGAAATCTGATGTAATCATTCTTAATGCACTTAAATAGTCATCACCTACTAAATCAGGTAGATTTACTGTACTACCAAAAAATGTTAATCTATATGTATGTGGTTTATTTAAAAGTAAAGATGAACCCTCTAATTTTATTTTACCTTTTTTAAAGGGGTTGTGGTTTAAATATAGTATTGCATCAAATTTTTTCCTTGCATCAAAATCTAATATATTATAGTTGTAAAAATGTTGAAATACTTTGTTATTATTTTTAGATGCAGGTACACTAAATGTTTTTGTAAAATCAGTAAATACTTTTTTAATATCTCTTATATCTTGTATTGCTTGTGTAAGTTCTACACTCTCATCTTTAAATAATTCAATTTGTTGAAATGTAGATGCAACCTCATCATTCTTTATGTAAAGTTGTAGTTTTAACATTAACGTACACTATTAATTTTTGTGAATGCAAATTCAAATTCTACTGTATAGTTTATTAGTTTATCATTCAAACTTGTCTTAAATGCTAATCCTTTTGTTATTGGTATTAAGGGTAAAGTTTTACTTTCGTATCTTATCCAAACATTTTCAGATAAAAACAATTCTTCAATAGTTTGGTTCATATCTTCTTTTACAAACCCTGTATTTAATGTAAGTGATGTTTGTCCATTAACATTATATCTTTCACTTTGACCTGCATATGTAGGATAACTTGTAGTATTATTTACTATAATATTCCTTCTAAACTTTTCATCTGTAACATTTAAATTTTCTGTTGTTTTTTTGAACATATACAAATCTTGAAATGCACCAAATTTGTTTACAAACGTAATTTTAAAAGGTGTGAATTTTGGTTCACAAACATTATTTACTGTAATTGTTTTTTTAAGTGTTGCATCATCTGTATCATAAACTTGTATTGTTGAACTATTAGCAGGTATAGTAATGTATTGTATTTTTTGATTAGTATTACCACTATCTGTAATTTGTGTTGTTGTAGAATCAATTATTACTTTACCTACACCCTCTGCAAATATTGGAAGTTTACCTGCTGTATTTTCTGGTAAATAAATATTATCTGATGAAATAAGTGCATTTGTAGAAAGTTGTGGATTTATTTCATCTTCAAAATATCCATAACCATCTAAAGCAATAAATGTGTTTGTTTGTGGATTACTAAATGTGTAAGGTTCATTGTTGTCATCAAATAAATTTGCAATAGCTGTAACCCATACACACTTTGATAGATAATCATTGTTGAAAGTTACATCTATATAATCTCTTACTAAATTTGATATTTCAAAATTTATAACATCATCTGCGTTAATTCTTTCTTTCTGTAAGGTATATTTTAAATCACTTGTTTGGTAAGAACCTGATGTACCTGTATATATATATAAACTTAATTGTGCTGTACTTATTGCCATAATTATAAATTTGTAAAACTTCCTGAACCACCTACATCACAATTTGCTATTGCGACATTTGTAACTACTCCATTGTTATCTATTAACCATAAAACATATGATCCTACACCAATACCTGCACCTGCATTTATAGATACTGTACTAACAGCATAATATAAATTTTGCCCTGCAAATGCTGTATCATTTTTACATACTGTTTTACCTTTACCTGTTTCTCTGTTAGATGCTGTTGATACTATTGCAGTTGTTGTAGGGAATGTACCATCACAAAAATCTGTTGGTGATGCTTTACCAGATGATATAAAATAATTATTACTACCACATACACCTAAACTTGCAGGTTGTGTTATTGTTTTTGTACAAGTTATTGTTTGTGATCCATCTCCTGTATTTGAAAAACCACTTGGTATTAGTATTGTAAAATCTACTGACCTGCTTGTTTCTGTTGTAACCTCAGCAAAACTAATAGGTGTAAAATCTTGTATTGTACCTTGTTGTATTTCTCCTATATGAATATCACCTCTTGTACTAATTCCTTGTTCAGTTAAGTTTGCAGTATCACAATCAAAAGTTGGTAATGTTGAGGTTGCTTGTTGTATAAATGATACAGGACATATGACTGTTGCTCCTGCGTTAGTATAACCTGCAGGTGCAGTTAAATCATAAAATAATTCTATTGTCAAAGCTGAACTACCTGAATTAGCAGAAACACTTGTAATGTGTGATCCACCAGATGTTAAACTCTTTGCAGTTATTGTTGCTATTGAAATAGGATCAGTAATAGTACCATCTTGTGCTATACCACCACCACCATTAGAAAGGTTTGCTGCTGTACAATCAAATGCAGCACTTAAACCATTTACTGTAACTGATATAGATTGAACTGCAGTACAAGTACCTGATGCACTCTCAAATGCTTCTACATATATTGTTTTACTTCCACCTATTTGATTAGATGTTAATGTAAGTGTATTAGAATTAACTCCTGCTGTAACTAAATTTGTATGGAAGTTTATTATATTATATCCTGCTATTGTACCACCTGTAAAATAAGATGATAAATCTACAGTTACACTATTGCCACCTACTGTTATTGTTTGTGCAGGGATACTGCCATTTGTTGTTACATTTTGTGTACATGTTGTACCTGCTACAAATGCAGGTTGTGTTGCTGACACATCACAAGTAATAAAACCATCTGTTTCTGTATTACTAAACCCAACAGGTATTTGTATTGTAAGTGTAACAGTTCTGCTTGTAGGTGAAGTTACTGTTGCAAACTTTTCTGTACTTACTGCTATAATAGCACCAAAATCTAAAGTAGGAAGTGTCAATACACCTTGTTGATTTATGCTAAAATTTCTTGGGTTTGCTACAAAACAATCAAAAACAGGTGTTGGTATTGTTGGTTCACTAAATGCTAAAAAGTAAGGAGATCTTACATTTATCTTTGTACTCATCTATTTTGCTTTATTGTAAATTTTAAAAATTCTTCTACATCCAATCCATATGCTTTTAGTATTTCATCAGGTAATGTTTTAAATGCTTTCTCAAATGGTTTAGTAAAAAACAAACTTGGTTTTAATCCTTTGTTCCATATAGATCTTGATATTAGAAATGCTGTTGAATTATAACTCATAAATCTACCTTGCTTATCTCTGAATTGAAATCTTCTTTTTTTTACCCATTCTTTAATACTTTGTGATAACCCTTTACCACCTCTACCTTTACCACTACCAAATCTTGCAAGTGTTGGGTATCTTCCAAGTTCTGTATAAGATGAAGTTGTACCATGTACACCTCTATCTTGATAGTAACCATATTCTTCCATTAGGAAATCTAATTCAAAAGAATTTTTACTTGTTTTTAGTTTACCCTCTAAACTGTTATACAAATCGGATGTAACATTCTTTTTACCTCTTGTAAGGTTTGCTCTTGCTTGTTGTATAACATAGTTTTTAAACTTGTTAAGTGCTTTATATGTTTCTCCTTTGGTTAGCATATTGTCATGTCATTTTGTATTATAACATCAAATGTTGCTACCCATCCTGCTAATTTATTTTCAAACCTATCTACAAATGGTTCACATCCTACTGTACCCTCAACTTGGTATTTATCAGTATAAAGTGTACCTCTTTGTAATAAAGCAATTAATCTATTAAGTATTGCAAGTTGTGTGTTGAGTACATCTTGTTCATTGTCATTTCCTACAAAGTTATCTGTAGTTTCTAATTTGCTTTCATCAACAATATCCATTGCTAATACTGAAATGTTAAATGTAAGTACACCAGAATCTACATTGCAATTATTAACTATAATGTGTGATAAAGGAAATATAGTTTGTTTGTTTAAATCTACATCATCTAAACTCCCATAAGTAACTGTATTTACAAATGGCTCTGCTTGTAATGTATCTTTTATCTTTTGTGTTAAATCATAGAAACCTGTCATTTCCTATATCTTTTTATTTGTTGCTTTTCTAATTCTACTTTTTCTTTTTCAAATGCTAAATAAACAAAACAACTATGCATATTCATTTTTGTTATATCATCAAATTTGGTAACATCTCCTTTAGCAAGTCCATAGATTGATTGATACCAACCCCACTTTTTTCCAAAGTTTGAAGTTGTAAAGTGTTCATCTGATTGGGTACTTCCCTGTTCAAATAGTTCAGGATAGTTTGCAGTAATTCGTTGTTTAAATTGTAAAAAAAAACTATAGAACCCATTACAACATCTAACCTCATCTGCTTCATTGATTCTGCATCATCAGTTCCATCATATTCTTCAATCAAATACTTATCTCCTTTTCTCATTGTAACAGGTCTATAGAGTACACTCATTGCTTTGTGCATGGTTTCCCAATCAGTAAGTGAATCATCCAGATCAATATATTCACCTAAACTAATATCATCAAGTTTTGGTATAAAACCATACTCTTTACCTTTGAGTTTAAATGTAGGTATAAGATCAGGTTTTTCTGAAAACACATTATCTATATCTTTAATTACAGATTTTACACTATGCACTTTTATCTTTGCAATATCTTTTAGATCTAACCCACAAAAGATCTCAACAGTTTTATGTAATATAAAATTTGTGTTTTGATTTTCTTCTGTATTTATCTTGTTAAACTTTTGATATTGTTCTAAAGTTATTTCTGATAAACTTGTAGGTACTTGTATTTTTACTTTCATACTAATACAATAACCTTTTGTGATATATGTATAAAAAGAAAGGGGATATAAAATCCCCTAACTCAATCAAAAACAAATGAAAATCAAATTCCCCTATTGTAGTAATAACAATAAAGATCTTCTATTCTTTTATACATAGCATGTCTTTCTTTTTTATTCTTTTGCGACCATTGTATATCACCTGTTCTTTTAAACCCTTGATAATCTACTTGTATTGATAATCTTGGTGGTGTTTCAGGATTTGCTTCTTTCCAGATTATAGGGTATATCTTTATATCATTTTTTAGACACCAACTCATACAGCTTTCCATATTAATACTTCATAATAAAAAGTGCAGCATATAGCATTGCATACATAAACACATAACTTGAACACATAAACAATAATGCATACATTGCTGTTTTAAGTGTTTGTTTTATGTATTTTCTTGATGTTGCTTTTTTGATTAGGTTGTATTCAACACTAAAATCATTTCTCCAATTATCTTCATTTTTAAGTTTCATAATGTTTGTTTTAATAATCAAATATATTACTAAATTGTTAATAAACAAAATATTGTCCTTTATTTGGGTTTTCTAACTGATCTGTTAGTGCATACCTTGCTGCATCTATACAATCAGGATGTGAACCTGTCGGTTTACTTGTAGTGTTACCATCTTTGTCTTTTGCCCATACATATCCTTGTAATTCTCTTTTAAGGTTTCTACTTCTTGCTGTTATGTATATTTCATTTTGGTTTATTAAGTTTATACCATATACTACTGAATCCCTACCTTTAGATACAGGATATACTTTATGACCATATCCTACAAGTTCAGCTATACTTTTTGGTTCTGCTGAATCTGCAATAATATTATCTTGTATGTTGTTTGCTTCTAAAAACCTACTTATATCTCTATTTAACATTCCTGTTTTATATAGCACCTCATCAAATATGTAAGCATTATTCCATTTATAAAGTGCAATAAGTGTAGATGGATCTATAGAATAACCAAAATCCATACCATAGTTTAATAATCTTGCTTCTTGTGGTATGTTATCTATTTCTTTCCAATCAGGAATACATGCACCTGATAGTGTACCTTGTAAACCTAATCCATATACATTCCACCAATTTTCCCAATAGGTAGATGTCTTTGCTTTATCTCTTGCTTTCTCTATCTCTTTAACTATTGTTGATGATAGTGCATCATTGTCTTTGTAAGTTAAAGTAATGTAATCTGTATCAGGTTGTCCTATCACTTCTTTATCTACCCAAAACAAATGGGTAGGGTTGTAATCCAACCATATTACTTCAGATGTTCGTATAGATAATTCACCATAAGCAGAAAAAGGAATATTAGAACACTCATTAATAAAGAGATCAGTTCTCCTGCTTCCTCGTAATCTATCTGGTTGATCTGTACTAAAAAATTCAATATAGCTGCCATTAGTAAAAGTGTATTTAAGTGTTGTTCTGTTAAATTGTGGTTCTTTGTATCTGTTTAATCCTTGTAGTATGCCTATAAAATCTTTTAATGCACCTCTTCTTAAACTTGGTACTGATTCTGCAACTACACTTATTTCTTTACCTCTATATCTTATTGCTTCATCTATTAATATGCAAAGTATAGATATTGTTTTTGATGCAGATGTACCACCTTTTATTACTCTTGTTCTTTGAGTAAGTTTTCTTAATTTGGTAAGTCCTTGTGTTTTTTTAACCTGCATATAAGTTACAGATAAGAGTATGGTTATCTCTTAATCTATAAATAAAGGTACATCCTCTGAAACATTTATATTCTTTGTTTCTGTAGGTTTACCTGCATAGTAGTTGTAGAACAACTGTACATATTTAAAATCTCCTTTTTCAACTCCTGCTTTAAGTGCTGCATACGCTAAAGGTTCTAATGGTGTTAACTTTTCTACAAGTTTTATTTCTTCTGCTTTAGGTTTTCTACCTGCACCATCTCTTTTACCACCATTATTTGATCTACCATCCAAGATTGAAAAACATTGATTAATCAATTATACAATAAAAAAAAGGTTAAACTGTTAATTGCTTTTTTAACATTCTATTTTCATTTCTTACTTTTCGTAATTCTAAAAGAGTTTCTTTATATTTTTCTCTGTAGTAATTAAGTGGATCTACAAACCTTTCTATACTTGTACTTTTGTTTCTAAACATTCTATCTAATTTACCATGTATTCTTTTGTAATCTTGTGCATCTTCATATTTTGTTATCACATCATCAAACAAACGTAATCCATGTAATACTGTTGCATGATCTTTTTTTACAGATTTACCAATACTTGAAAGTGTTGCTCTTGTATGTGTCTTACAAAGTTTATAGTAAATACTTCTGGCATATACTATTTCTCTTTGCCTTGATTTTACTTTTAAATCTGAATCTGTTTCTATTTCAACTATTTCTTTTATCTTGTCTAATTTCATCTATCTTTTTTTTAATTGTTGTTAGTGTATCATTTTTTACCTCATCTATTGCTCTTTGTATTCCTGCACATGCTTCATAATCTTCTAACATTTCATAATAATGTATTGCTTTTTCTAATTCATCTATTGGTGAACCATTTGCTAAATCAGTAAGTGCCATTAAATAAAATTCATTTATTATGTTTCTTTTCAAATCCTAATTGGTTATATTCAAGTAAATATTTTTTTGGCAATACATAACTATCTTTAAGTATATATGATTCACTATATTTTTTTTTTAGGTTTTGTTTATTGAATAACATATCATTAGTTGCAAAACCCTCAAATCTATATTTTGGATATATACAATAAAACAATGCGAAAATATCACAATTTGATATACTATAGTGTGGTGTCATCAATGGGTAATCTTTTGTTGATGTTTTTACATCTATAGTTTTTTTATGAAGTATTGCATCACATGGATCAGTACCTTTTAATTTAGATGTATTACCTATCCAAAAATCAGGGAACAAATTATATGATTTACAAAATGTATATTCTGCACCAAAACCAATAATGTTTCTTTCAAGATGTTTGTTATCTAATGCTGCAGTACCTAAACCATTTTTACCTGTATCTTCTTTGTTTTTTTGCCTTTTATATGCAACAAGTTCTACAATTTGTATATCTATTTCTGTTAGAGTAAATACATCTCCTATTTTCATAATACACCTCTCAATACATATTGGTCTAAATCATTTTCTTCTTGGAAGAAATACTTGTAATTACTTATTGCTTGTTTAAATTTATCTTCACCTCTTGCAATAAATTCATCACTTGTTTCAAATATACCAATATCAGTAGAATTTTTATCTACCACAATAAAACTACATTTATCTTTTTTAAACATTCTTTGGTATATGTATGCTTGTAGATCATAACCAAATTTATCTGCAGAGTATCTAAAGCTGTTTAAATCTTGTGTGCTTTTTATATCTACTATACAATCATCTCTTAAAATATCTGCTTTTGCTCTAAAAGGTAAACCATCTAACATTTGTATTTCTGGTATTTCAAACTCTGCTTTGTTTAGAAGTTTAAGTACAGCTTCATTTCTTAATAGTGCATCTGCTAATCTTTCTGCTTCGTTTATTTCTTTTCTTAAATACACTTCCTGATGTTCTTTCTTTGCATCTTTAAATACTTTTGTATTTTTGGTTGTTGCTTCTATAACTTTTATTTTTTTTATTTTGTGTGGTTCTAATACCATCCAATGTAAAAGTTTACCAAGTATAAGTGCTGCAGATTCTGTAGAACCATAATTTAAAACATTTCTATATGTCTTTGGTGATTTCAATAACATCTTTAGTGCAGAACTACTCAAAGCATTTTTACCTAACACACCATAATAAAACTCATCATCATAAGCCATGCTTATAATTTCTTCTTTAGAATATGTATCACCATTTAATAAGGTAATCATTTTTGTTCTTTAAATCTTTGTTCTAATTCTTCCTTACATTTATTTCTGTAAGAATCTAAAAGTTCTTTGTTTGTAGCATCTCTTAATAAATCCAAGTTGCTCATAAGTGTGTAATATGTTTTATACATGATTAATTGTTTTAAAGTTTCTCTAAATTAATTAAAATTTTATTAACAAACAAATATTTATATTCTCCAACAAATGTTGCTGTACTATGCCATTCTATGATCTCCATGTACCAATTAATAAAAATTCTATTATTCTAAACAAAATATATCCAACTATAAATTCATCCATATATCTTTTTATATTTTTGCATTTCCTTTTCTAACTTTTCAAGTTTTTCTTCTGCATCTCTTGCTCTTATAATTGCTCTGTTTTTGTCTGCTCTATATTCACTTATAGATGTATCATAGTGCCTTTGTTCTATAATCATATTGTGTACATAAAATCCTATATCTTGCCATGCAAAATACATTTCATTAAGTGGTTTAGAATCTTCTTTCATTTTCTTCCACTTTATTATATACTCACCTACTAAATTAAAATTTGAGTAATAATCTATTTCTTTTAAATTGTTTATTTTTTTGTTCATATTAATTGTATTGATTAAAAACTTTCTGTAACGAATCCCAAACATTATTCCTAAAACAAGAATCACAATTTGTTCCTATAAATTTTTCGTTAAATATTCTGTTATATATAGCAACATATTTTTTTACTTCTTCTGCTGTAAATGTATTTTTTTTACTTTCAATAGCAGATTTTACTAATTCATATTCTGATGCAGTAAAACATTCAGGTTTTTGTCTTGGGAATAATTTATTAAGTTTTTCTTTTCTTCTATCACATCCACAATCTCTACCATCTGCAAAAAATTCTACTGCTGCTTTTATACCTGTAGCTGTTGTTATTTTTTCTACTACATCTCCTAAACCAGAAATACCTGCTTCATGATTTTTTTTCCATTGTTTATATGCTTTAGTTCTTTTATCACCTTTATATTCTGTCATAATCTTTATTTTTAAAATCTAAATAACTTTCTTCTACCTTTTCCTTAATATCTAATTTAAGTGTTTTTAAACTGTTAAATATACTTACCCAAGAAATTTTAGTTTCCTCTGCAAGTTTTCTAATACTCATATCTGTTTTAGAATACAAGTTCCATAACTTTTTATCATACCAATGCCAATCATCTGTAACCTCATCTACCAATAAACATATCTTATGAAATGCTTTGTTTTCTTCTATGTTGTCAGAATCAGGTATTTGTAAAAATTTATCATCATCATCAATACTAACTTTGTGTATTTTTTTCTTTTTATTGTAGTATTGAAAATACAAACTTTTAAGTGTAAAAAATATATATCCCCTGCTTACTTTGCCATCTTTAATTATTTTTTTTGGATCTGCATATTTAGATAATGTTATATACATTTGTTGTACCAGATCTTCATGGTAAGTATATTCACCAAAACTTTTTACAATGCCAACCCATGTTTTATGTTGTTTAGCAACCACACTTAACCATTCGAAGTTTGTACCCATTGTATTGTTATACTAATAAAAAAAATGCAAACCTGCAAAGTATGTTCCCTGTCATCATCATAATCAGTAAATGAATATAAAGCACCAACCATAACACCTAATATTGGTGCGAAAATTATTTCAGCTTTATAAAATAATCCTGCTAATATTGATGCTACAGTTATTGATACTAATATTATAATTACTGTTATCAAAATAATACTTCTTTAATTGTTGCTTTTTTACTATGTAGTATATCCTTACCCATAAACTCAAACCCTACATTGTTCTTTACCATTCGTAATCTAATAGGTTCTTGATATGGTGTACATCTCATTCCTGTTTCTGTTTCCTTAACTTTCAGTACATGCAAATGTGAATACATCCAATCAGTGGGATGTGTTGTGTACCTATGGCAACATATCACATCATCTGCTCTGTTACCCCATTTACCACCACCCTCAACAGATGCTAACCCTAATGGTATAGGTAAGTTTGCATATTCATGTTCTTTAGGGTGTGTTCTTCTCATTGCTTCTGTAACACCATGTGCATTTAGATACAAAGTAACATTTTTTTTCTTTGCAAATAATCTGAACTCTGTTGCTACTGTATAATCATAAAGGTGTGATCCTATACCTCTCATAAGTTGTGTATCTACAGATAACGAATTATATGGATCAATAAGTAAGCCATGATAATCCCATACATCTTTTATAGAACTTACCTCTTTAAGTAAATCTTTGTAAGTGTATAAATCATTAACATCTATAATTTTAAAATATTGATTACACCAATTTATACTTTCTTTGATTTCTTTTTTAGTTGCAGTATGTATTGGTTTACCCATTTTAAATTCAATTATCTTTCTTACAATACTGTCAGGTGTATTTTCACTACTCCAAATTACAAATCTTAATTTATGTAATATAGCATATAGTGTTAAAAAATAACATATGATAGTTGTTTTACCAACATTCGCATGTCCTATCCACAAACAAAAATTACCTTGTTTGTATCTTATATACTCATCTATTTCAGCTACACCAATTTTTAAACCCTCTTGAATTTTTCCATCTTTAATGTCGTATATTCTTTCTTCAATTTGGTTTGTATTTGCAATCATAAAAAAAAGGGGGTAAAACCCCCCATGTTAAAATGGTAAATCTATTTCCTCTCGCTGTTCATTCTGCATTTGGTTTGTAACCTCATTTCTTTCTGCAAGTTCAATACCACCCTCATCTAACCATTTAACAGCAGCGTTACCTAATGTTATAGGTTTAAGTGTTTTTCTTTCTTCTTTTGACTGTGTTTGTGTAACCCATACATTGTTGCCATATGAAGATCGGTTTTGTACCATCATGGTAAGGTTTAAATATTTTTTACCATTTTTACCTTCTATAAGTTTTGATTTATCAACTGCTGTAAGATCAATACTGCCTGATATAATCGCTGTTGTTTTTTTTTCCATTGTATTTCTATTTGATAATTATTAATAGTAAAGTATGTTTTTTTTACTCTACACTTTTTGTAATTCATGTTCTACCTTTTTTGCTACTTTATATTGGTTTCTTATATCTTTAACTGTGTAACCCTCTTTTATCCAATCTATTGCTTTATTGTAATCAGGTGTGTTAAAGTTTAACCATTGCTTTTCAGCATCAGGTATAACAGGTAGTGGTGGTAATAAATTTACTTTACCACTTTGTTCACCACATACCCAATCAACAAAAACTTCTGCAGTTCTTATGATCTTTTCCTCATCCCAATTATCACTTTTGGAATGTAGTGTTGTTGCTCTATCCAAGCAACTTTGCTTTATAATATAAAGTTGTGTTTGATCCATAATTATTTATTTTTAAGTTCATATAAAGTTATAAAAAATTTATTAAAAAAAAAGGGTAGAAAATAAAATCTACCCTCTCCGTTAAAAACAAACAATTAATCTAAAGAAAATTTTTGATTTGTTCAGAATAATAAGTAATCTTATCCTGTAACTCATCAGTTGTAAATTTAATTACTTCTTTACTTTTATTGTATAGTTCTTCTGATAAGTTATTACCAAGATATTTACTAAACTTATATTGTTGTCCTTGTTGCATTACATTACATCCATAACATTGTGGTTTTACATTATCTTCTAACCATCTTGTACTGTAATGTTTTCTACTCATAAAATGACCTGCTTGTATTTGTTTCCAGAAATACTTTTTACCACAAGTTACACAAGTACAATAACCATGTTTATCTGTATTACTTAATCTTATATATTGTGAAAATACTGCATCAAGTTTTTTAACTATCTTACTTCTTGTAAGTTTTTTAGGCATCCATATGATTTAGTAGTAAATTACCATCAGTAACATTAAAACTTTTAATCAACTTGTACAGATGTTTACTATCAGATTTTACTTTGTTTTTTTCTGTTTTTGTACTATCAATACCTAAATTAGTGTATTGTATTGCATCAAGTTGTAGTATAGCATCTGTTCTTTCTTTTACAGATAACTGAAAATCAATAGCAATTTTTTCAGCAAGTTTTCTAATAGTCATATCTTCATTCATTATGTTAGTTGTTTAAGTGTTGTACATATATTAACCACTAACCCGCCAAAGGTAGAGGTTTTTTTTGTTAGATGTAAAATGTTTGCTTGTATGTTTTTTTAACATTATCTTCCTTGTCCTCTATATTTCTTTGTATAATTTTTAGAAGATTTTATGTTTGAAGTTTTGGTTTTACTATGTATCCCTTTTCTTTTTATTTTCTTTTTTTGAATGTTAATAACTTTTTGTTTCCTTGCCATTATTTGTGTTTGTTATTACCAAATACTTTTTCTACACCTCTGCTACCAAAGTAACCACCAATGACTATAGAAAGTAAACCTGTTATAGAATCCAATGGGTATCCTAAATACCATCCTACAACATAACTTACTGTTAAAAATACAAGTGTTAATGGTCTTACATTACTTGCTAACCATGAACCTGATCTTGCATCTGCTACCCATCTTTTTGTAGTACCATCTATTTCTGCTCTTTCTATATCAAGTTTTTTAAGTGCAATAGTTTTATCTTCATCAGACATTTCACTACCACCAATAATTGCTTGTATAACACTTCCTGCAAGTGTATCACCTGCTACTGCACCAACTACATTAGGTATTTTATCAAGTAGAAACTGACCTACTTTGGTATCTTTAAACTTCTTTTTTTCAGGCATATTGTAGAACCAACAGTATTAGTAAACCCAAACTGAATTGTTTTTATCTGCATCTGTATCACAATGGATAAAGGTTTTTGCAACACCAATTCTTTTGAAACCTGCTCTAATAAGTGCATTAAGTACAATGTATCTTTCGTTACCTGATGATACTGCAACATCTGCTGCAACTCCTTTAAGGTGTGATGAATTTTTAACACCACCAACTTTTTCATTATGGTCTGCTGTTCTATAACCACTTGTGATTCTAAAGGGTATGTTTGCGATTTCTCTTGCTTGTTCAAGTTTGTGTAAGAAATCATAGTCCATATTTTTACCACTATTAGGTAAAGATGGACAATCAAATTCTGTAAGTTCAAAGTATTTTAAATTCATGTAATTATAGCATGTATAAATTTAAAAAACAATAAAATTACAACAACTGCAATAAATACTATTTTACCTTTGTCAAATATACTTTCACTTTCTAAATTGGTTTTTACATATTGTACAACCTTATTTTTTACTAAATCCCAATACTCTTTCATTTTTATTTATTTAAGTGTGATCCATCACATTGTCCTTGTGGATGTTGTGTATTTCCACATTCACATTTCGGTTTATTCATATCTTTTATTTTTAGGTGGATTATTCTTATCATCAAAATCTATAGCTGCTTTGAGTATAATTTTATCCATTACGTTTTCTTGATTCTCTAACATTTGCTTTTGCAAATCTATAACCATAGCTTCTAATTGATCTTTTGCAGAAACTAAAAGTTCTATATGGTGTTCTTTTTTCTCTAATGCTTGTTTTAGTGCATTTACATCATCAGGTTTGGTGCCAGTTATGGAACTTATAATTATTGGTATTGATGCACTTATTGTTCCAATGAGCATCATTACAACCTCTTTATTTGAATCTAAAACAGGAAATTGTAATAAAGTTACAATAATACCAATTACAAAAAGAAAGATAAATAAACTTCCTGCATAGTGTCTTATCTCTTTTGCTACACCATTTCTTGGTAAACTCATTTCTTTAACTTTTTATAAATCCCTATCATACTATATATAGTTGCACTTAATAAACTTAATACTTGTAGAACAGGAGTTACATCCTGCATACTAATCAGTAGTGCTAAAGCTGTAAGTCCTATTGTTCTAATATCTTCCATTATTTAATTGCAAAATATAGATAAGTGTGTCCACTTGCGTTTGAATTACCTGAATCACCACTTATAGTAAAACCATTTGAATTAAAAGCTATAAACCTACCACTTCCTGCATCTGATCTTGCATCTGATAAATTTGCATAAATAACATTATTGTTACTATTATCTGCACTTGGATTGTTTATAGAATCCCAAATTATCCAATTTCCTACTGCTGTAGTTCTTTTCATCATTACCCATCTTGGTTTAAAACCTGTAGTTACTGTTTTTGAACTATTGTTACCATCATATGTTCCTATATCACTATATCCTGAAATTGACCTAAAACAATACATTATGTATTCATTGCCATTTCCATTAAAATCTGAAGTTGTTCCTGACCAAGTAATTGTTGTGGATGTAGCACCGAAAGATGAAACACTTCCTGCTTGGTTAGTTGTATTTAATCCCTCAAATCTTTTATAAACACCACCAATTTTAGCAAACACAAACCAATTTACAGATGCATCTGTTCTTTTAAATAATACTAATTCAGGTGCTGATGACATTCCTGTTCCTACTGATTGACCAGTTCCGCCATTTCCTGTATATTTTACAATACTAAATCCTGCTGCATCATTAACACTAACAGTAGAATCTAATGTACCTTGTGTATTTATAGTTGGTAAATTTCCCTCGTGTGATCCTGCTGACCATAAAAATGCTGTATATGATCCATTTGAATATAAACCACCACTTGCACCATTTACATTACCACCACCATTAGCATCATCAGTAACTGTAAATCCTTTTTCATCAAATGATACAACTCCTGTATTGGCATTTCCAAATTCACCATTAGTCAGATTACTTGCTAAAAAATGTGGTGCATCTGTTTCACTACCTGCATCACGAACTGTGTCAAAAAACACAAAATTACCTGAACTTGAACTACCTGTGTCTGTACCTTTTATCAAAACAAGATCAGGGTTTGTGTCAGTAAGGATTTCTTGTGTGCTACCATTACCTGTATAATTTACAACATCAAAAGCATTTGTTACTGAAGGTGTTGATGCAGTAGATGGATCTGCAGCTATTGCCCAATATATATAAGTTGTAGAACCATCATTAACTTCATTTGATGCTGATTTAATTTGAAACCCATTAGCAAGAAAATCTACATCTGCACCTGTATTTTCTGCAGCGTCTAAATTTGCTTTTAATCTTTCTGTTCTTGGGTTCGATGTGCTTCTTTTATTGTCTTTCATAACCCAATGGTTACCACCTGTAGACCTTATTAGTAGCCAAGCAACCTCAAAACCTGTATCTATTATTGGGCCTGTTGTTGAACCATTACCTGCATAAGAATCAATTTTTTGGTAACCAGCAACACTATGCATACAATATGCTATATGTAAGCCACCTAACTGGTTTTGTAATGTAAAAACTGAAGTTGTAGGTGTAGTTGAACCCCAAACACCTGTACTCCCAACTGGTGAAGCATCAGAGTTTAAAGATACTCGAGTTGAGTTACCAAGATATTTATGATATACATACCAATCATCACTACTTGCAGTTGATTCATACCTTTTTAAAATAATCATTTCTGGTGCAGATGTCAATCCATGACCATAAGTATCTGTGTTTGTGTCAGGTTTATTTAGAGAAACAATACTAAAACCTGCTGCTGTATTTGCACTTACTTGTGTATCTCTGCTTCCTGTATCATTTGTTACTGCTGCACCACCACCTTTCCAACACCATGCTACATAAGTTTCATTGTTTGTATTAAGTGCATTATTACTACCTGTTGTAAATCCGTTAGAATTAAAAGAACTTATAGCATTTGTTTTTGTGCTTTCTACTCCAGTTGCATTAGTTCTTAATTGCTTTTGCACTCCACGAACAGAATCAAATACAACATTGTCCTCTGTATCACTTCTTCTTTTTGCCCAAACCCAATCAGGTGTAAATCTTGTTGCACCTTGGAAATTTATATTACTTGCAGTACCATCATATCTAAATGTTACATCTGTTCCAACACCATCGTGTGTTTGTTGTTCATCTTGGAATGTTCCATTGAATTTGTAATATGCTTCAAGGTTGTCTGTTGGTATAGATGCTGTCGTGTTACTTGCTATGTGTCCAACTTCTGTTGCAGTTAACACATCCGAATAAATTCTAACTTCATCTATTTTTCCATCAAGTAAAGCTGAAGTAGTTGCAAATGAACCTATTTCAAAATCATCTGAGTTTGTCATTGTAGGTGCAGATGATATACCTGTTCCTGCACTTCCATTTACATATATTTGTGCATTACCACTTGAATCTAAAGTACCAACAACATTATACCAAACACCTAAAGTTGCTGTAACACCTGATGCTGCTTGTTGATTATAACTGCTGTTTTCTCTTACTGAAAATTTAAATTGACTTGTTGAGTCCTCATATCTTAAATGAATAAATTGACAATTACTACTTGAAGTAAAAAAACCTTTACTAACAAGTGTTGCATCTGCACCACCTGTGGGAAGTGCATTAAAATAAACCCAACACGAAATAGTTAAATTTGAAAAGTTTGTGGTTAAAGATGTGTTTATTGTACTACTGCTACCATTAAAAATTGCACCCTCATTTAAATAACCTGATGCACCACCTGTATCATTTGCATTATTTTCAAATTGATATAATGCAATTCCTGACCTATCACCAAATATATCTGTTGTTGATTTTGTTGCTGAATCAAAATTTTCAGCATTAAGTTGATTTACTTCAGTTTGTGTAAGTTCTTTATTAAATATTCTTACTTGGTCAAGTTTACCATCCAAACCACCACCACCTGAAGTATTAGATGCACCTATAATATTGTCATTACTAAATGCAGCTATACTTGTATTTCCTCCTGTATTTGTGTTTGTTCCATCTACATATATTTTATATGGACTACCTGCTTTAAATGTTATTACTAAATGATACCATTGATTAGTTGAATAACTGTTACCATGATTAAAATAACCACTGTTACCAATATATGCTTTATTAGCATCTGTTGAAACTGCTCTGTATAATATTCTATTTTCAAAATCAAACTCAAGAATTGTTTGTATGCCACTTGTTGTATTTAAGTTAAACCATACAGAAACAGAATGCTCGTTTGGATTTAACATATTATTTGGTACTAACAAAGAAGAATTACTTCCGTTGAACTCACCACCTTGATTTATATATGCACCTACTTTTTGTGTTGCACCTGTACCTGTATATAAAACAGTATTAAAGTTTTTAGTAGGTTCAAATGTATCAGTAGCACCTGCTGCTTTACTGAATAATTTTTTATTTATAGACATATTATAAACTTAAATCGTACTCAACTATTTTCGCTTTTGATGTCAGTTTTTTAATCTCTGCTTCTTTTGTGTCAACTGCTGTCCTAATAGCTGCTCTTGCATCTGATATATCTGTAGGTATTTCTGCACCTGTATCACATTTTCTAACTATATACCAATCTGTTTTTGCAAGTTCTGTATTAGCTTGTGTTTTTAAATTGTTTATAGCATTATCTTTCATCTCTGCAAGTGTGGCTGTATAAGTTTTATTTTTTACAGGATATGTAAAAACACTATTTTTTGAATCCCATTTTATTTGTCCTAGTTCTTCACTTGCTTTTGTTGCAGGTATAACTACATCATGGAAACCTATTTCTTTGAGCTTTTCATCACTTGCATATTGTAAACCTATTGTATTACCATAAGATTTTAATGTGCTAAATGTTTTTATTGTCCCTTTTTCGTTTATTGCTTTCATAATATTAAGGTGTTGTATCTGCTGTATAAGTTAATATAGAATAGTTAAAAATCGCATTTGCTGAATCATCAATACATTCTACCATTAGTGCATTGAAGGTTGAACCATCATAATCATTTCCACCTAATTTGTTAAATGTTTCGCTTGTTGCTGCATCAGAATCAAGTGTAATTGTATATGCACCTTTTAATCCATGTATTGTAATAACTTGTCCAACTTTATAATTTGTAAAATCAAACTCTTTATCACCTGTACAATCTGCATTCATTTTAAATACTGTTGCTGCTGACCAATCAACACTTGTTGCACCTGATGTGTTTGATATTGTAGAACTTGCAGTATATCTGTTTTCAAGTTTATCATGTGTAACTGCATCATTTGCAATAGTAAGTGCTGTTGATCCTGTTACATCTCCTGTATGTGTTGCATTAGGAGAATCATTTGTAATTGTAAAATTAGGATATGTACCTGAAGTAGATATTTGTGTACCACCTGTTAAAACTACTGTTTGATCTGGTGCTGAATTTGTAACTGTTACATTTCCTGTAGCTTGATCTACTGATATACCTGTACCTGCAATTATACTACCTACATCACCTGCATCATCAGTATATAATTCAGTAAAATTTAAATTTATTTTATTGAAGGCGCTCCTTAGAGTATCTCCAGTCCCATCATTTGGTGAACTACCTATGCCAATAGTTTGTTGTGCCATATTTTTATTTTTTAATATTCTGTTGCATCTGCTGTAAATTGAGTAGTGTCTGCTGTTTCCAAAGTGGTGTCTGCAGTAAAATTAGAACCATCTGCATCAAATGGATAAACAATCCCCCATCCATTTGCTTCATTAACATTTCCCCACCAACTGATTGGATATATAGAACCATAACTCATATATATTACAATACTTTTTTGCTTATTTTGTTATTCAATTTATTTATATAATTCTGCAACTTTGTTATATTCTGTTGCTTTGGTTTGTATTTCTTTTTTATATTACCCATCCCTCAAAACTTGTTCCACCCTTATCAGGCATAACATCTTCATTATTGTTTGTATAGTATTCAGGAAACTTACTCCCTGCGTTGAAACTTAAAAATTCTACTAATCTGTTAATATAATATTCTGCAGTATCTCTTTCCTTTTCCATTAGAAAATCTATTTCTTCTTTTGATACACCCTCTGCATTTTCACTTGATGGTTTAAATACACCTTTGTTTGCAATAGTGTAATTACTAAAAGGTAAATATTCTACCATTGTAAAATGTAGAAGTGCAGGTTTTACATATGTATTTACTAATGTTAAGTAATCACCTATTAAAGTACCTGCTATAATATCTGCTTGTATTTTATTAAGAAGATCTGTACCTAAATAATTTTCTATATGTTTATCTTGTGCAATCTTAACATACTGTATAAACTTGTC
>VTLG01016414.1_pt1 | contig 31776 bp, 36 predicted proteins | sample 4694571 | NCBI WGS metagenome assembly VTLG01 (sample SAMN12604809, study PRJNA352737) | marine metagenome | biome: ENVO:00000447; feature: ENVO:00000209|ENVO:00000569|ENVO:01000036; material: ENVO:00002151; isolation source: viral sequences binned using virsorter ...
CATTATTGGCACACAGCGCGAATCGCGCGGGGGGGCGGGGGGTGGCATTATATGATTCCTGTGATTTTTTCGTGTGTGTGTGTGTGTGGAAGCGGTTTTCGACCGCTGTGTGGAACTTCCTATAAAGAAGGCATCATAAATAGTAGCATTTCTGTCAGCCTGCTGTCAAGCACTTTTTTTCTACCTACTATACAGTTAGCTTAACAGGTAGCATGACAGTTAGGCTCTCAACTCTCTACAGTTAAAGAGCTAGCCCCGCATCCCTCTGGCTAGCAGTCTCAACGCCTAAAGCATGTTAAGATAAGCTTGGTTGTTCTGCCTTTCAACTATGGCTAAACGTCTTAGCTCATAGAGGTAAGGGTTGTAAACACCAATACCAGCTATTCCGGTCTTGAGGTAAGCATCTGTAACATTAAAATGTTTCTTATCAAAATGTAAATAGAAGCGGTCTCCGCGATAATCTTCATGCAAGATTCTGCCAAATCGCTTGTCTTCGTGATTGCGAAAATAGCTGATGTCATCTTCTTGCAAAAACGTTTCTGTAAGAGCTTTTATTTTCCATTCAGAAAAGTCCAAGTCCGTAAAGATGAGTCTTGAATTGTTTCCATTTTTCATATTCTCCACCTTCTCCTTTTTAAGATATAACAATATTAGCATAGGTTAACCATAGATGTCAAGTGGTATTTTTAAATCATTATAGACTTAGTAGGTCCATGATATCCGCGATGTCTATGATATCTAGGTGTTCCACGTGGAACAGCCCATGAAAATAATGCTTGACATCTATATTAACAGATGTTAATATGACTATACGCTAGTAAACTACCTAGCAAGGAGATGGACATGGAAAGTAGACCGCAAAGATTCTCTACCTTAATCAATCAGACCCGCGACATTGTAGCGGACTCGGAAGGATTAAAAGAAGAGTATCAAATGTGGTTGGACAACATGCCAGAGAATCTAGAGCAGTCAAGGACTGGGGACAAACTTAATGAAACCATTGATGCCCTTGATAACTTTATACAATCTTTAGAGGACGCTTCAGGCGAACTCGAAGGAATAGAGTTACCGCTCGGATTCGGCAATGATTGAGCCAGCCTGTCAGGCAACAGCGGAAAGAGGGTTGCCTTTTATAAAGTTGTTGACAAGGTCTATTAAGTAATGTTAATATATAAGTGTTATGAGTTTAGAAAAATATAACCAAACAACGGCAGATGCTTTCGTTAGAGCTAGACTTGGTGGAGAGCATTTTATTGGACCTCTTCATATTTGGAGTTTCCGAGCAGTGAACGCGCGAGTTGGTCGAGCTATTGATTTAAAAGATATTGACTTTCTAAATGGGGAAGTTGCAAAATGTTCGAACAATGAAAGTGGCAGAGTTTGCACCTGTGATGGCAAGAATATTGCTTTAAGAGCGTATCAAGTTGCTTCGGAAGCCTGTAGTGAGATTTTACACAATTGGCATTATTACATGGCATATAAACGAACTTACGGAGACAATGAATCCTATCAAATTATCTGGGATGCGGAAGATTCTTCAGGTCCTAGACTAGAAGAAGGCTTAGATGATTTATGCAAACAACTTGGGATGTCAGAAGTCGGCACACGAGGGAAATTCTATTATGCTGATTATCATTATTTAAGAGACGCTATCTCTTCAATCCAAGAAGGCGAAGAGATGCGAAGGGAGAGCGAACGGGATAAAGATGAAAGCGAAATTGATTATTGGAATAACGAGGTAATATATTGGGAGACAACTGCTAATCAAATACTTAGTAAGTATCTCACTAAATTTATTGAGGGGGCAATTTTAGCCGAGTACAATGGTGCGTGATTGGAGATGAGTATGAAAAAGAGACTTGATTATTGGAACAACTTACAAGAGAATGAAAACGGCAGCGGAGATTATCTCAATCCAAAAAAGCCTTATTCTGGAGTGAGCACAGACTATGTGGTTACTAAAAGAACAGTGAATGGGGAATTTATCGGAGTTGAGCCAGTGGAATCCACAGGCATGCACTGGGATAGAACTGTCGAAAAAAGAGTTGATGTTTACTTTAAAACTTTATTGAGAAAGACATTGAAAAATGGGAATATAAGATGATTAAGACAGTAAGCAAATACGAATTTACAGAAGATTTGTTAAATGATGACTATGCGAATTGGTCATATAGTGGCGCAAGTGCGTTATTTGAGTATTTAACAGAGATTGAAGCCTGTAGTGAGACAGGCGAACAGATAGAATTTGATAGAGTTGCTATAAGATGTGATTTTTCAGAATATGACAATCTTGAAGATATTTTGAGCCAATACGATAATATAAACACTCTTGAAGATTTGCAAGACAATACGACAGTTATTGAAATTAAAGCACATAACAATAATAACAAACTACTAGGTTATATAATACAAAATTTTTAAAATAATAAGGATAGAAACATGGAAACAATTAATTGGTTTGTAAACGCTATAGACAGAAACAGGGAAGAGGACGATGATATGCAAAGTTATTTTATTTACTGCACGCCTATGGATAGAGCTTGTTCCTCACACTCCACTTCCGAAGAAGAACTGATTTTCCATGTCAGAGCTCAACACGAGGAACAGGCTCTTGCTTTCTTGGAGAACTCTGATTTTGGACATCACAAATATGATGAGGTCATTAAGATTGAATGTTTAGAAACTTTAGAGGTTTTTAAAAACATGGGGGAACAGTAAATTTGAAGTGGACTAATATTATAATGTTTTTATTGTGTTTATGGTCATTTCTTATGACTCTAATCATTTTATTAAGGATTGTTTAGATGGAAAAAAATAATAAAAAGGGTAACTTTAACACCGGTAGCAGTTTTTTTAAAGTTATGCACGAACAAAAGGGCATAATGAAAAAAAAACATGCGAACGCGGTAAAAAGGAGAAAGGCATGCACGAAGATTTCAAAAAAGCATGGATAACAATATTCTTTCTACTGCTCTTTTTGACGCTAATAAACAATTTATTTTTTATTTAAGGAGATTATGATGGAAGACAAAACAAGGAAATTATTAGAGCTTCTTGCTGACACTCTACATGAGATTTATAAACATTTAGATTATCAAAGTCAAAACGCGAGAAGACAAGATTCTATACTGGAGAATCTTAATAAGATAAGAGAAGAAATTAGAAATCTAAATACAGGTAGCGAGTAAACGCTAATATAATAGAGGAGAGACAATGGATAATAAAAATTATCAAACTAAAATAGAGTTTGTCATTAGAACACATGACGATAGAAACTTATATAAGAGCTTTCATCAATTCGGTCATGAGATACTGGATGATGAAACTCTGGAAAGAATCTTTGCTTGCATTGAACAGGCTTTATTAGAAGAGAGAGAGTCTAATTTCATCTCTGAGAGATTGTGATGTCTAAGCATGAGAATGACGAATATCTAGAACAACGACACAACCACTATCTTGAGCTTGGGTATAGTGAGGATGAAGCAAGAGCAAGCGCTTATGCAGATTTAGAAAACGAGTACCCAAATGGTTGGAAGAATGATGACTCATGGGAAGAGCAAGAAGATGGAGAATAAGCCAGATGTACCATTAGGATATGAGGAGTTTTATATCCTCTTAGAACGAATCACTATTGCTTTGGAAAAAATTGCTGAAAATACTAAAGTACCCGATGACTTTATGTACACCATAGAACAAGAAAAGAAAGAAAACTGATGGCTAATGTATTTAATGGAGAAGTTTTTTATACGAATGTGTCTCAATATTACAGATTTTTGTCATACTTTGGCAAAGAACATACCTTTCAAACCTTCGATGACAGAGGGAAAAACAGGAAATTAGTAAGACAATTTCATGGAACTATCAAGGAACACTTCCACGAATTAGCAGAATTAAACAGGCAGGGTGCAGGTATCTTCTTTACTGTTAATGAAACGGATTTGATGGGTAGGTCTACGAAACATATAAAAAAAATAAGAGCAGTCTTTATAGACCTCGATGGTGCGCCACTCCCCCTAAAATTTTCTCTTGAGCCACATATAATAGTTAATACCAGCCCTAATAAATATCATTGTTATTGGTTGGTAAAAGACATGCCCATTGAAAGTTTTAGTTTATTTCAACAAGCGCTAGCTCAAAAATTCAATTCAGATACTTCTGTAAAAGATGTCCCACGCGTCCTTAGATTAGCGGGTTTTTTTCACAAAAAGAAACAAACATACCCTGTCAAAATGATTAAAGAATTAAAAACAAAACCATACACCAGAGATGAAATTAGAGAGGGTTTGGGTTTAAAAAGACCTGTTGAACGCAAGTTTGTTTACAACAGTGAGTATAAAGTTAACAAGATAACTAATTATGGAGCAAACGAAGGCGAGAGACACGAAAAATTAGTGAAGATGTTAATAGGAATCAGACTTAGAGGAGAGAGTTATGAATATGCTCGCGGGGAAGCATTACAATTTGCTATGAATTGCATTCCAGTAGAAAGCGAAAGGGAAGCCTTATTCCAATTAGATGATATATGGAGAAGATATGCACCCACTTCGTGATTACCAGATAAAGGCGATAAGTGATATTCGAGCTGAATTTAAAAAAGGAAGGCGAAAAATCCTTTTAGTTGCTCCCACAGGTAGTGGTAAGACAGTAATTGCTTCTGAAATCATCAAAAGAGCAGAAGAAAATGGCAAAAAGACCTTATTTGTAGCTCATAGGCGACAATTAATTATGCAAGCCAGCCGTAAGCTACGCGATTTTTCTGTCAATCACGGTGTTCTCATGGCAGGCAAATCCCCAAATGATTTTGCAAATGTTCAAGTAGCTAGCGTCCAAACCTTTACAAGCAGAAAAGATAGAGATGATTTCACTAAACCAGAAGCGGATTTAGTTATTCTAGACGAAGCGCACCGGAGTGTAAGTGATTCTTTTAAATTACTTATAGAAGAATATCCGGAAGCCTTTTTTTTGGGTTTAACTGCCACTCCAATTAGAAATGACGGGCGCGGGCTCGGTGATATTTACGAAAAAATTGTTGAATGTGGCTCTATCAAAGAACTAACAAAGATGGGCTACTTAGTGCCAAGCAGAGTAGTAGCTCCCAGCCTTCCCGACTTAAAAGGGATTAGAATTGTAGCTGGAGACTATGAAAAAAAGACACTTGAAAAAAGAATGAATGTTCCCAAGTTGGTTGGCGACTTAGTTGACCACTGGGTTAAACACGCTAATGACCGCTCTACTATAATTTTTTGCACTTCTATTGCTCATAGCAAGTATGTTTCTTCTATTTTTAACCAAAATGGAATACGGGCAGGGCACATTGATGGAGAGATGCCAGAACTAGAAAGAGAAAAGCAATTAAAAGATTTAAAAGAGGGTAGAATACACATCCTCGCTAATTGTCAAGTTTTGACCGAAGGCTATGATGAGCCACGCGTTAGCTGTGTTGTTTTAGCAAGACCTACAAAGTCTTATTCCATGTTCTTGCAAACTGTCGGTCGTTCACTTAGACCTTTCGAGGGAAAGAAAGACACTCTTATCATAGACCACGCGGGCGCGGTTTACGAGCACGGATTCCCGGATGACCCCCCTATTTGGAAATTAGAACTAACAAAAAACGATTATAGAAAGCCAAATAAGGCTCTTCCCATAGAGAAACAACCTTTTACATGTATTTCTTGTAAAACCTTATATCAGCCCTCTAAAAACGCTCCAGAGTGCCCTATGTGTTTACATGTACCTACTAAAAGAGAAAAAATGGTGCTAATCAAGCAAGGTAGGCTAATTGAGGTTAAACCCGATGTTGTTACTGCTGAAGACAAGCGCAATTTTTACGGTCAAGTGTTATATTATGCTATTCAAAAAGGATATCAGAGAGGTTGGGCAAGCTGGATTTTTAAAAACAAGTTTAACCATTTTCCTCAGAATAAAAAGGTATCTCCAATACATCCTAGCAAAAAGGTGTTAAAATATATACAACACTACAACATTAAGCAAGCTAGAGGTCGAGAAAAATATGAGTGATTTTACTTTTGATGATGTCTTAGAACTCAAGATGTCAAAGCTCCGTGAGATAGGAGATAGGCATGCTGAAGCAAAAAAAAATCTAACTTACCTGGAACATTCAAGAAATATATTGCTTAGTAGATTGATGAAGGAATATCAGTTAAACTCTACCACTGGTAAGCTCGAAAGTGCTGTCGCGCAGGAGAGAGAAGCAAGAGCGGATGGTCGTTACGAACAACACATCAAAAGTCTTGCAGAAGCAGTTAGAATAGAATCTGAGTTAAACTGGCAAAAGCAGTTAGTTCAAATTAATTTTGAAGTGTGGAAAACAAAGATGATTAATTCGACTGTTGAAAAAAAGAATTATGGCTAAGGTTAAATATACTTACCATAGATATGGATGCTGGTGGGAAGATGCTACCTCACATTGCGTTTGGAAAGACATCAAAGAAGCAGAGGTAGACGCACCCGCTATGTGCTATACAGAAGGGTACTTGCTGATAAAAAACGACAAGTATCACACTTTTATAATGAGTTTTGCCGAAGACCAAGTTGGTGAACAAATGATTATACCGACTGCTAGCATTAAGAAGTTAGTTAAAGTAGGTACAAAGAAATTTTTTGTTCAAGATTTTATATATGACAAAGGCAAAAACAAAACGACAAAAAGAACATCTAAAAAAAACATCTGAACTAGGATGTCTAATTTGCCTTATGCAAGGTAATCCCTTTGTGCCTTGCGAACTCCATCACATAAGAGACATGACAGGAATGGGTACTCGAAGTTCTGATTTTGAGGTCATACCTTTATGCGTGAATCATCACAGAATCGGTCCAGAAAGTTTCCATGAAAATTCAAAGGGATTCTCTAAGAAATGGGGAAGCCAAAAAGAGTTGTTACAAAGAACATTAAAATTACTAGAAGATGGGGGGTATCATGGACAAGATATTGATAGTTAAGAGAGACGGAGAATTAGAATTATTTAATCCAGAAAAATTGCTGGCTAAAATTAACGGAGATGTAAAACCCGAATTGGCACTGATGATAGTTAATGACATAGAAAAAGAATTAGAAAAAAGATTTGTAGATTTTTACCCCAATGTTGACAATTTAAAAGACATGCTTGAGAAAAGACTACTTCTTTTTGGCTGAAGCATCCCACCTTTTCTCTGCGCCTTTTTTACCTGCCGCAATTCTCTTATCTCTATTAGCTTTTTGTTCAGCTCTTTCTTCTTCTGCATGAAGACATGTTAGCGTGCCATCTTTATTAACTCTAAACAGATGCTTTATTCGAGGAAATATCTTTTCAATCTTATCCAAAGAACAATTACACATTCTCGCCAATACTTCTTTATTGCTAGAAATAACACCGCTTCTCCAACAGTGACAATACAGGAGGATGTAAGCACCCTGGTCTTCCAAAGAGAGCATCATTCTATTAGGGTCGCTTATCCAATCGCTTGCATAAAATTGAAAAGCGGGCGACATTTCATATTGCTTTGACTTTCTCATTTAACCTTTCTCAATATACCACAATGGTAGTGTTGCTGTCAACCACTATCTTGTATGAAGATGAAGAAAGAAGATGAAGATGAAGATGAAGGGGATAAAATGCTATTGGCAAAAAGTAGCACGGTGCATAGCATAGCTATAGCATTGCCATAGAGTGAGAGGCAGCTGAAAAATGAGATGGAAGAAAGGGATGCCGCCTCCCACTAAATCGAAGGTTGGATTGTTAGGTCTGGTCTTATATATTCTATATCAAAATCGCCTATCTGTGAAATCTGATAAGCCCTGTACGGAGGTATGACTGACCATTTTGATACGGCAGCATGAGAAATATTTAACATTTTTGATAAATTTCTACCGCCATATCGGGCTACTACCTCTATTTTTCTCTTTTTAGCTAAATCTAGCTTAGTTTCAAGTTGATGTATGTTGTTCATGAAATTATAATATACCCAAGAATAAACTTTTATCAACTTTTTTCTTGACTTCTCTCTTTACATTGGTTAATATGCTATATAACCAAAAAAAAAAGGAGAATATAAAAATGGGATTAGTAGCAACAAGTTCGGATGGAAACAATCTTTATCCGCAAATACCAGCAGGAGTACACAGCGCAAGATGCATAAAAGTGATTGATTTAGGTACTCAAAGAAATGAATGGGAAGGACAGATTTCCTGGCGCAAGCAAGTTATGATTGTTTGGGAAGTTCCAGGAGAACTACATAATGATGAGCCAATGACTATCAGTAAATTTTACACTCTATCTCTTCATGAGAAGTCGAATCTGGGTGCAGACTTAACATCGTGGAGAGGTAGAGCTTTTACCGAGGAAGAAAAACGCGGTTTCGATATAAGTAAATTACTTGATGTAGCATGCACCTTAAATATAATAGAAGGAAAGAATGGTAAATCGCGCGTAGCAAGCATTACACCACTGCCAAAAAACGAAACAGTGCCTGAAGCTGTCAATGATTTAGTAGTGTTTTTAATGGAAGATTTTCAAAGCAATCAAAGAGAAACTTTTAATCAGTTATCGGAAGGTATAAGAAATATAATATTAAGGTCTAAAGAGTTAGAGACTTTTAATGTTGATATGGGAGATGAGAAGAACGACACTCAGTTAGGTGAAGACGACATACCCTTCTAATAAAAGTTATGCAAATTATTCACAAAGAAGTAAAACCTAAAATTAAAATAACAAACAAATATAATTTGCCTCAAGTTATAGAAAGAGCAGTGCGTAACGACACCTACGACAGCTCTGGTAGCGATATTAGTGCAACCAGTTTGTATAAACCACCCCGCATTTTAAGATATATGCAAGAATATAAATATGAAATAGAACAAGATGTTTCGGATATGATATTTTCTTTATTAGGACAATCAGTACATCATGTTATAGAAAGAGCTTGCGCAGATAATGACATAGCTGAAAAACGATTATTTTATAAAGGGGATGAAACTAATGGTTGGACATTAAGTGGTCAACTAGACTTGTTAACAAGCAAGGGAGATTTAATTGACTTTAAAGTTACATCTGCTTGGACAGCATTAGATGCTTTGCAAAACACTAAGTCGGAATTTGAACAACAATTAAATATTTTAGATTTTTTATGTAAAAAGAATGAGGATGTCATATACCCTGTTAAAACATTGTCAATTACAGCTATACTTAGAGACTGGAGCAAGCTGAGAGTAATGCAGTCTGACAACTACCCAAGACAACAAGTAGTTATGATTCCTATTAGAAGATGGACTACTGAAGAACAGTCAGAATATATAAAAGCTAGAATAAAAATACATCAACGAGCACATCAAGCGAATATAGCTTCGCAAGATGAAATCCCTGTGTGCAGCGCTTCAGAGAGATGGGCTAAACCAGATAGCTATGCTGTTATGAAAGATGGAAGGAAGACGGCACTTAGAGTATTAAACACAGAAGAAAAAGCAAAAGCGTATTTAAGAACACAAAATTTGCACGACAATAAAAATGTAAAAATAGTGTTAAGAAAAGGAGAAGATGTTAGGTGTCAACATTATTGTCTTGTCAATAGATATTGCAGTTATTATAATAAGGAAAAAAGAGTATGAAAAGATTGAGTTTTAGTGCTAATCTCTTAGCTTTCTTCGTAATCAAAACTGTATTTAATCTAACTCAACCCAAGGAGGTATTATAACTGATGAAAAAATTAATTACAACTTTAAAAAATAATACAATTAAGCGCATTGTTCACTTTAAAGATTTTAAGGATGCTCAATCGTTTTTTGATTTTGTATGTAGTAATGCTTCTGATATCCCTGCAACAGTAAACATGGATGACCAACAGTTGAAAAGTTTGGAACAACTTTTAGGTGTAGCTTACGAATTAGGTTATCAGCATGGGCAAGATTTTATGGACGGAAAAAGACCACAAGAAAACCTTGTCGAAGAAGATACAGTTTATACAGCTTACGAAGGAGAATGGTAATGTTCACAAAATATATCGACCAACTAACAAATGAAGTTATGAAAATAATGACAGATAATTGTGGAAGGCATTACAACTTGTCTTGCCCAAACACAAGTCCAAAGAAAGTTGAAGATGTAAGAGATAAAGTGAGAGAATCTATCTTAGCAGAATTAGATTCTTTATTAAAAGAACTAAAAGGGTAGTTGCATTTTTCTTAAAAAAATGTAATCATTACACTAGGTTATGAATAAGCGTATTTTGGTAATCAGTGACTTACATATTCCTTATCATCACAAAGACTCTTTTGCATTCCTTTCTGCTATCAAAAAAGAATTTAAACCAGACACTATAATTAACATTGGCGACCTATTAGATTTCCATGCTATCAGCATGCACGACCACGACCCTGACTTACCTTCCCCTGGAGATGAGCTGACCATAGCTCGTGAATATATTAAAGAATTAGAATCAATGTTCCCTAAAGTAATAGAAGTAGATAGTAACCATTCTTCTATGGTGTTTCGTAGAGCTATAAAGAATGGAATGAGCAGAGAATTTTTAAAAAACTATGGGGATTTTCTAGGTACTAAAAAATGGGAATGGGTAGATGATTTAGTAATTACTTTATCTAATGGTAGAAGATGTTTGTTTACCCATGGCAAGGCAGCAGATGTATTAAAAGTATCACAAACTATGGGAATGAATACAGTACAAGGACATTACCACACCAAGTTTCTTATATCTTGGTGGGCTAATCCTGATAATTTATTTTTTGGAATGAATGTAGGATGCCTTATAAACCAGAAGTCTTTAGCATTTGCTTACGCAAAGAACTTTAAAACTAGATTTATCTTAGGGTGTGCTGTGATACTAGACGGCATCCCACGACTGCTTCCAATGGTGCTAGATGATGATGGTAATTGGATTAAGAAATTAGTCTAAAGCCAGTACAACAAATAAGAGTAAGCTGCAAATATACCAACGACATATAGTTTTTGAATAACTGAAAAATTTTTCCACGCTGCTTTAACAGATTTCCAGAAATGTTTTTTTAACGCATCTCCAATAACTTCTGCTGCATCTTCAGAAAAATCCTTAAGCTCTTCTTTAATTCTTTCTTTATCTATAGCCATGTGCCCTCCTTAATTTTTAAGTGGATTTTGTATTGATACTTTTAATTCCTCAAACCTTGTTTCTAATACACGCAATTCTTTTTCAAGAATATTTGTTTTCCGGTTTAACTCTTTAACTGCTTTAGCATTGGTTGATTGTTCTAGCTCATCAAGTCTATTGTTAAATACACCCCAAGCATAGAAACCACCACCTAATGTAGATACTATCCCAACTAATACTGCATATTTTTTTAATGTTTCTACTAAATCCATATTAATATCCTCTCGCTTTTCTTAATTCGTATTCTGCTTGTTTTCTTTTTATTCTTACTTCTCTTAAATCATTTTGATATTTAAGAACAGGGTCATTGCCAGAAATCTGAGCAAACCTATTGTCGTTGCTGTAAATATCAATCATATATTCATCTAATAATAACACATCTTTATAAGTTTTGTTAATGTAAATCTCTCTGTTATCAAATAGGTCGGCATTTTTCTTAGTATAACTAGATATATCTGCCTGTGTTTTAGCCATAGCTTTTGCTCCAATTATGCTTATTGCTTGTAATTGTTTCTCTACTGATACTATCTTCTCCTTAACTTTAGCTTCAACATCAGCTACATCAATAGAGAAATCTTGCTTAACTTCTACTTCTTGTTCGGCTACAGTTTCTGTTGGCTCTTCTACTGTACTAATTTCTTCTTCGGTAGCTACCTCTTCTTCGGCAACTATTTCTTCTGTTGGTGTTTCTTCTACCACTTCTTCTGTTGCCACAGGTTCAGTTACTTCTTCAGTTGGCTCTATTGTTTCTTCTATTATTTCTTCTTCTTCAATGGCTACAGTTTCTTCTTGAACTTGTATTTCTTCTTCAGGCTCTTCAACTATCTCTGGTCCTCCAAATACTTGAAGTATCTCTACTTCTTCGAACTCCTCTTCCAGCTCCTCCGTAATCTCTTCCAACAACTCCATTGTTGGTGGCTCTTCTAATATTAGCTCTTCTAATTCTTCTATCTCTATCGGCAGAGCTATGATTGTCGGTGGTACTATCGTTGGTTCTACGAACTGTTCTTCCCATTGTATAAACTCCTCTATAACTTCTTCAATTTCTTCTATAACTTCTTGTTGTATAACTACATTGTCATAGGTCATGGTTAGTTTAGCACCCAATAAGTTAGGACCACCCAAGCTAGTACCATAAGTATTATAACCCAAATCAACTCCTTCCCATGCCCAGTAAAATTGATTACTTCCTGTGCCTGTATGAGTAACTGTATCCAAATATTTATAAGCATTGTTATTATAACCTGCATCATTATTTCTAACTTGATTTACAGTAGATAAGACATTACCATTTTCATCTAAGATGCTAACAGTAGTAGTATATGTATCTTGCCCTGGTTTAGCTTGACCACATTGCCAGTTAGACCCTTGGTACTCACAGTTCTGTACTATAGTAGTTGAGTTAAGAGTTACACCATTATTTAATTTATCTTGTGTAGTAGTATCTTCACCAGTAGTTATGTTTACTAGAGAACCAGTAACATTAATACCACCCGTTCCTGTAACTTCTATTTCTTGACCCCAGTTCTGTATGTTACCAGAGGTATTAAATCCATTAGTAGTTACATTAGGTATGGTAGAATCAACACTTTGATAGTTACTAGCATTGTTTGTTCCATTAGGCAGTAGATTTCCTGTAGTTATTTCTTCTGCAAAAACTGCAAAACCTAATACAAATAATGTAATAAGTCCGTATACCCAGTTAATAAAATTATTCATCTCCATACAAATCGTAGTTAGTCTGTACTCTTTTTTCCAAGACTTTCTTTAATCTTGCATCAATAGTAGCTCTTCGTTTTAGATTCTTAATATATCTATCATAGTCAGGTCTTTCCACATCATATTTTTTCCATTGAGCTTTTGCTGCTGCACCAATCTGTCCTTCAAATGGACATGGTGTACCTGCATGGTCCATGGCACTAAAGATTCTATCGTCTTGGCATAGTATAGCTATAGCTGCAACTCTCATATTAAAATCATATAATAGTTTGCTGAGTTTCATTCTTTCGCAATTCTCATCTGTAAAGTATGAACCTGCTGCTACACCAAAGCCAGTCATTTGAACCCCTCCACTAAGACCAACAGTACATAAGTCCTGGGAATAGGAACTCATGCTGGGAGCATTAGCTGTACCCACAGGAATCTGTTGGGTTTCAGAATTGTTACTGTGTGTGGTGGCATTAGTTGTTGTCGAGGTCGTTGTATTGGTTTGACCATCATTATTATTAGTAGTTGTGCTAGTATACCCACCACTTATAGTAGTGTTGCTACCAGATGTGTTGGTCTGCGTGGAGGTGCTATTGTCGGTTGCAAGTGCAACGAGTGCAAATAGTAGACAATGTATAATTACTACAATTATTATAAATGAAGTTTGATAAGATTCTTTGTGTTTCATTTTTTTCCAAACATACCAGCTGCTGGTTTAAGTCCATATATTGCTCCAAATATTCCTATCAATAACCATTGATACCATTGAGGTAGTGCATTAAAGTATGCAAAGAATAAATCTAATTTTGCTTTGGTATCTGCATCTCCAAAAAATACAGAGTACCCTAATACTAATAATGGTAAAGACACAACTATTAATACAAATTCATCTTTCCATCCTTCAGCATTGTCGCTTCTTACTTGTGCTTGATATTCTATTTCGCCTTGTGCCATACGATACGCATGGTTTCGTTCTGCCATAGCATTATATCTTTTAGTTTCTTGTCGCTGTTGCATAACATTTCCAATAGTTTTAACAGCATTAAAGATTAAACCTAGACCAAACATTATTTATCCTTGTCGCAATCGCAAATCTGTTTCTTATCTTCGCAATCACAATTTGTATTATATATTTTCATCTTATTACATACTCCTTTATAACTACAATCATTTGTGTCATCATCATAAAACCGACAGTCCACATTATTCTTTTTACATTCTTTAAATCATCTTCTATGTGTTTAAGATGATTTGTTTTTATAGTGTCAATACCTCGTTCAATGAGCTTAATATCGCCTTTTATCTTTTGAATCTCGACATTAAGTTCGTTGACATTTAGCATTTCTATTTAGGATATTTAGACTTAATCCCATTTTGTTTTGAGATAAAAGCATCCAATCCATTCTCCACTATATATTCTAATTGCTCTTCGACTGTACCATATTCTTTTTGTCTTTTTCTTTTATATGCTACGGCAGCAATAGCTGAAGTTGCAGCTGCTTGTTCATTATCTACTGCTGTTTGTTCGTCATCACTTAATTGGATGGATTGCCCATCTACCATTTTATACTTATTTGCCATTAGCTATTTTTCACTCCATATACGCAAAGTTTACCACTATTCCAAACACCACCACTAGGTGCAAATTTAATATTGTTTATTGCACCAGCTGTAGCCCAGTTACCTGCTCCTACATATCGTCTTGTATAACTATCTTCTGCATCATAAACTAAATCCCAGTATGCTTGAGCAAAGGTAGAACTGTTTGCTGGATTAATCAACCACATATGTCCACTTAAAGATTCTGTAGCTGCATTACCTACACTTGTAGCTGCCATTAAATAACTCGCTGTATTGTCTGCTGTACTATTAGTGCTACTACCATTATATTCTGTGTAATAACCTGCTGTTCTATATCCACTTGTCTTGTAACTTGAACCATTATCTGCACTTACCTGTGCATAAAAAGTTACATTGTCATTGTTAAAATCTAAGTCTTGAAATGTTATTAAATATCTTTCGTATGTACTTGTAATGTATGTTGAACTAAATGCTGTACTAGCATGAACTCCACCTGCTACACTATTTTCTACTAAGAAAACTAAATCTCCACCACCTGCTGCTGCCCATGAAATATCTGTTCCGTCAGAAGTTAATACTGTATTAGCACTACCTTTAGTTAGCTCTGCTGAATTTGCAGAAGCATTACCTATGATGATACTACCTCTAGCTATATCAGCTAATTCTGCTACGGCTACTCCATTGTCTTTTATTGTTACTGCACCAGATGATACTGCGAAATTATCTGAATTAAATGAAGCAACTCCTTTATTAGAAGTTGATGCATCCTCTCCTGCTATTGTTAAAGTATCTGTTGCAGATACGGCAGCATCTATTCCTTCCCCAGAAGTTATGGTTAAAGTATTTCCATCTGCTATAGTCTGCGTAGTAGAACCATCTGAAATAACCCAGTTGTCCATAGCTCCAGTTCCATCTACTCCACTATAGCTAAAAGCAACTGATACTCCATCATCATTAGAAAAACTGCCATTACTTGTTATATGCGTTACAGGAACTTTTGTATATCCACTTGCATCTGTTACTGCTCCACTTACTTTGAATGTCGCATAAGTTGCAGGTGTTCCTTCTTTTGTTATGGTTACAATACCTCTTGCCGTACTATTGCTTACATCATCCCAGCTTTGAACAAAGCCAGATATATCTGCACTTGCATCATCTGCATCATCTACATATAAAATAGAAACACTACTCAATGTTCCATTGTTAAATCTTATATGACCACCACCAGGGTCTGAATCAGATGTACCACTATCCCATGTCATGGATAATTGTGGGTTTGCACCTGTTGCACCAGTAGCTCCAGTAGAACCTGTGCTACCAGTAGAACCTGTACTACCTGTTGAACCAGTATCTCCCTTATCACCTTGTCTTGTAAAGTGAACCGATACTATGTCTGATGCTGAAAAAGTATTATTAGAAACTAGATGTGTTACTGCTAGTTTGTTATAGCCACTAGCATCAGTAGATGAGCCAGTTACAGAAAATCTAGCATAAGTTGATGGGTCATCTGTATCTACTATATGCAAGTATCCTTTAATTGAAGATGTAGAATCATCCCAAGTTAGAACATCTGTTGATGTTGTTGCACCATTAGCATCATCATCATCTATATATATAGCTGTTGCAGAAGCATATGTACCATTATTAAATCTGATTTCACCTGCACCTGGGTCGGCATCTGTTGTGCTAGTATCAAATGTATAAAGATATCCAGGTACTGCACCATCATTACCAGATGCTGTGAAGGTTACTGCAAGACTATCTCCTGCACTAAATGTATTGTTAGATACAACATGAGCTACTGCTAATTTATTGTAACCAGATGCATCTGTTGCAGAGCCATTTACCTTAAATCTAGCATAAGTAGACCTATCATTTATATCAGTAAACTGAATATAACCTTTATTCCCTGCTGTACTATCATCCCAAGTAATAGTATCTGTCTGGGTTGTTGCTCCATGCTGGTCCACATCATCTATATAAATAACTGTTACACTTGAATATGTGCCATTATTGAACGCAACTTCCCCAGCTCCTGGGTCTGCATCACTTGTTCCTGAATCAAATTTATAAAAATACCCTGGGTTTGCTCCATCTACACCATTTGCTATAAATGTAACCCATACTTTATCTGCATCTGTAAAAGTACCTGCACTATCTACATGAACTAATGTAGCTTTGCTATACCCAGAAGCATCTACTATTGCTGCTGTTATGTTATAAACTGCCCATGTATTAAGTGTTCCTGCCTTGGTAATCTTCATTCTACCCCTATTCGTATAGTTAGTAGAATTGTCATCCCAGGTCTGTACCCATGTTGATATATCCGTAGCATTATATTCGGCATCATCTATATATGCTGCAGTTGCTGATGCTATTGTAGTATTATTTAATCGTATTTTCCCTGCTCCAGGGTCAGAATCTGTTGTAGTAGTTGAATATGTTAGCAGAACAGAATCGCCACCTTGAGGTAGATAATCTGCTACTGTTGTTAAATCTCCTGAACTATCAAAACCTAATGCTTTACTAGCCCTATCTGTTGCACTTGTAGTAAACTCAGACGATGTAATAGTATTGGTTCTTGATACTTTAAAAGACCTATCAACTTGTTCTTGTAATTCTTGAATAGCTGCAAGGTTTTTATCAAATGCACCTTCAACAGAATCTGCAGTAAATGGGTCATTTTCTACCAAGTCAAGTGTTTGTGTTTGAGTTGTAGCTCTTCTTATTACTACAGTTTCAGTAGCTGCTGGTATATTTCCAGATGTAAATGTAACATTTCCACCAGTCGCAACTCCTGCACCACTTACTGTATAGTGAGTGGTAAGGGTTTTAACTGTTTCTACCCCTGTAGATGACCTTATAATAACCTGTAAATCAGCATCTGCTGAGATTTTAAACTGATACGCAAAGGTATCTTCAGAACCATCTCCGCTGTAACTATTCTTAATTATTGTTGTTGATATTGCCATAATATGTTCCTCATTATTTTATCATTTTTTCTTGTCTTGTCCAACCTTATCCTTTTTGCCTTTCTTTTTGTGTTTGTCCCTATGAGCCTTGTCCCATGCGCTGTTCAACGATTCTCGGTGTCGCCTTGCAGCGTCCAATTCGTCTTTCGTTGATTTACCAGTCTCCCCTTTAATCTTTTTAAATATTTGAGTTTCATACCAATGCCTTCTAGCTGGGCTCATACGATGAAGCATTAAATCTAACCTACTACAACTAGGAAGTTCATTTATATTACACACTAACTCCATGAATTTTTTATCATTTACTCTGTTGCGATATAAGGTTAAAATTAATGTCTCTTCCTCGGTAGGTACGTACCCATCATTGTCATTAATTTTTTTTATTACTTCATTCACTTTTAGTTTGAGTTCATTAGCTCCGTCTTTAATTCTTTTTTCCGTCATTAGTATTTGTTTTTCACCTAATGTGTTACTTAAATTAAATGTTGTTTTAAAAATATCCCCCACTACAGGAAACATTTTTGCAATTTCATTATAAGCATGGTCTTTTGTTTGAATTTTATTCTCTTGGCCTACGTCGAATCTAAGCCCTAATGGAGACATAAGCCCCACGTCATTAGACATTGATTTTAAATAAGTAACAAAATATTTAACCCTTTTTTTAAACCCGTCTGGGTTTAAAAGAAACCCTTCCGAATCTACCTGCATATCTTCGCTCGCTTCTATTCCTCCAATAAACTCGTTAACAGGAAATTTACCCATTAAAAAGTATTTTAGACTATCGCCTATGGCTTTTAATGTTATTGCATGTGAAACACCAAGAATTTTTAAAACCATCTCCGCTCTTTTATCGGTCATAGCTATTTCTCTAGAAACATCTACACCGCCAAGGTGTAACACTGCTAGCATCGCAGCTCTCATAGTTTCATCAAATACTATTTGCTCATGAGGTTTTGCAAAGGTAACAGAAAAAGTTCGTTGGTCTTTGCCTTCATTCACAGTAAAAAGTGGAATAACGTATTTTGTCACTTTATCATGTTCATCTATACCATATATCATGTCTGCAAGCTCATCTCCAAATAATCCTACGCTTATGGCCGTCAATATAATGTTAAGAGAGCTATGCGTAAGTCTTCTTGTAGCATACGCCCAGGGGTCGTCTCTAAAAGACCTCTTTGATGACCTCCAAGCATTTAATGTTGCCATTATAAAAGGTGACATAAGTTCTAAATATTTACTTTGAGTTCCATACGCAGCATAAAAAGGTGTTACAACGTGAGCTATTTCCATGTCTAACATTTTATCAGGAATTTTTATGCCTGTTAGTTCCTCTCTTTCTTTTATAAACTTATAAAAGCCAGACCTTGGAGAAATTTCTGTAGTCTTAACAGTTGCATAAACTGAAGTAAGAACTTCATTTACTACTGGTGCAACATGTTTGGCGTTATATTTTTCTTTGTCAAGAAAATAATTATCTCCTTCTTCAATGCTTAATTGTCTTAACAAAGCATTTAACATTTGGTCACTCTCAGTTTCCATAATTTCATACGCTCTACCTATTTCTCTTTTAGGCAACATAAAGATTCTTTTGTCAAACTCTGCGTCTAAACCTTCTAATGCTTCTGGGTTACGAACCATTGTCAATGCGGGTCGATAACTGTTGATTATATGTTTAGTATAAACTAAAGATTGTTTGTCTTTAGGTACTTCTTTGAGCCCCCATTTCTTTTCATATGCTAAAAGGTCCTCCTTTGTTTCAAATGTTTTTTGTTTTAATCCTGGTACAAGTTTTAACATTGTTGTTTTGTACAGATTTTGCACTTCCGTTACCGTTTCTTTGTTTAAAATATTAAAAAGAGGCACGCCTGTTTTAACAGCAATATCTACTGGGTCTCTATGTGCGTTATTCCAACCAAATTTAACATTATAACCAGTATAAAAATTCTTAAACAACTTATTAAGGCTAGACCAAGTTCTTATTAATACATTATTTCCGATTGCTGAGTTTTTACTATAAAAGGCTTCAACCAAATATTTGTTTATATACATATGAACCTCTTGCGTTTTTCCACTTGGGTCTAGTATAGATGTATCTACGGTTTCCTGTCTCATGTCCAAAATGTCCTCTTTCCAATTCTTCACTTTCATCTTTTTATTTGCGAAAACAGTGTAATTAACATACATCATATGCTTTGGTGCTTTTATTGCTATTCTGTTATCTCTTTTTAAAAAGAATAGCTCTTTTTTCAATTTTTTCAGTGCTATTTCATGCCTTTTAAAAGAACTCCTGGAATCATGCGTGGCTTCTTCTTTCATTACAGCAATTTGTTTTTCTATTGCCTTTATTTTTTTTGTGATTTTTTCAGGGTAAGACCAATCATCTTCTGTAAGTTCTCTTATTATTCTACCTTCAAGCTGTTTATTAGCACGAGGTCTTTTTTCGCCATTTACAATTTTGTAGTTAATTTTGCCTGAACTCCCCCCTGCTAAACCTGGCATATATGCTTCAAGTATTTCTATATTTTCCCACAACCAGCCTTTGCTACCATGCCACAGCTCTGTCTCAAATGGAACTAGGTCATCTTGAGGTGTATACAAACCTTTATCTTTTAATGCTTTCGCATAAGCACGAGCATCTAAGTCAAGGGGATTTGCTAATAAATTTAATATTTTATTTCTTGTAGCTGCGCCTTCTAGAATAATAATTCTATGTAAGGTAGGCACTATGGGATTCATTATCATACCTGGAGAACCTTTTTTTGTGCCCATTTTTAAACCATCTCCCCAATAATCAAGTTGACCATTTCTTTCTAACTGTTCTAATATTTTGTCTGCGTAAGCTACCGCTACATATTTATTATTATTAATTCTTTCCAGCGTTTTCATGTCTGCATAAGCAGACCATTTTAAGGCATCTAACACGTATTCTCGTATAACGTCAAACCATTCTTCTGCTGCCAAATCCAGCAATGGCTCTTTCTTTTGTAACAGAGCTTCTGCATCTTCCGCGTAAAATTCGTTAGATAACAACCTCTCCATAGTTTCTTTTTGGTCTTTAGATAATCCTTCTAAATTAAAATCTTTTTTAGCTTTTATAAGGTAAGGGTTTATTACATCTGAATCTCTTTGAGTGCCTTGTGCTAACATTTTTAAAAATAAAATAGTTCCAAATCTATTTAGAGGGTCTTCATAACCATATTCATGTGCTGCCACTCTGACGCGGTCCAATACAGGCGTTAGCCTTTCTCCCAATTTTTCAAGTTTTGTTGCTTGTAAATTGTGCTGAGTTCTTAAATGCCAATATATATCTATTTCTTTAGTCATTTTTGGGTTTTTAAAAATATCTATATTTCCAGCTCTTTCCCAGATACTTCCTTTTCTTACAGGGCCATCATAAAACCGTTCTGTTATAGTTTGACCACGCTGGGGGTAATCTAAGAGACTTGTTAACAGAGGAAATTCATCCCAAAACGCTTTTTTTATGTCTAACCTTCCGGCTACGGTTTTGAGCCGAGGCAGTTTCTCATCGGGGTCTTTTTCTCTAATACCTTTAGTTACTTTATCTGTCTCTTCTTTCATTCTTCTTTCAAAAAGATTAATGTCTTCCATTAATCGTCCAGATTTATCGCCTGTGTTTGCGAAACTTCTTTTAATGCTTTTGTATTGTTTGTCAAGAATTGGTTTTTTTGACATGAACTCTTCAAACAATTTAGTAGTAGTTGGAGACCACACCGCAGCTTGTTCTGGATACATCAAAAACACCGACATCCAGTCTGCAAATAATTCAGTAGCAGTAAAATAATAATTATATATTCCATATGGACCATACAACACGTGCAGAATATCACCTGGGTCATATCCTGCTTCCTCATGTTTGTAAAACCATGCCTCTAATTCTGCGGGAGTATAATCTAGAAATTCTTGCATACTAGGAAGTATGTAATTAGGGTCTAATTTTCTATAAGCGTGTCCACCCCAATGCATCCCTTTAGCTAAATCTTCTTTTGTTGCCTTTCTTTTAAGTTTTTGGTTCGCAAATGGTAAATCGCTCTCTAATAAATTCTTATTTTTTCCACTTAAAATATACGCGGTATCTTTTTTAAGTCGGGGTTGATTTCTCCTTTCAGCTAATTCTCCCGGAATATCAGATAAAACGCCATGTTTATCAAAATCTTCAAAGTGCATAGGTCTTAATTTATTAGATACATAACGCATTTCACGATGCACTATAAGCATGGATATGATATCTCTTTTATCGAATTGTCTTTCAAAGGCTTTTACAAACGCTTGTCTATATTCGTCAGTCATTCTTGCCTCTACCTGAGTTTCTGGGCCTATGTCTTCAGCTCTTTTAGGTTCAGGAATCCCTATGTGAGGTCCGATATCTTTGTCATAATAATAACCAAGATTTAACCTTCGGAGAGCTTCTTTTGGTAAAAGGTTTATTGTATCCAATATCATTTCTTCTTTTAAAATAGGGTCGTATTGAGCAAACTGCACATGCAAGTCTCTAGGTATATATCTGTTTAATAAAGCTGTTACTGTTTCGTTTAAATGTAAGTATTCCAGCTCGTTGTCTAAAAGTTCCAATCCGCCTGTATTGCGTCTATATGAGTCGTTTAAATTTTGAACAGCAGCTCTTATTTTTTTTTCATTTTTTTTAGCTGAATCTTCTGCTTTCTTAACTAATTCTTTATATCTAGCAGAGCCACCAGCTATAGCCTCTTTGCTTTCCATATCAAAAAACTGTTTAGCAAATCCTCGCATGCTTAAAATTGACCCTAGAACGTTTCCTCTACCAAGTTTTTCTGCAAATTTTCCCTTTGCATCCCTATAACCTACTTGTTCAACGTCTTCCTTTAGTCCTTGGACATCAATACCGGCATCCTCTAACAGTTCTTCACTAAAGAGTCCAGGAGTTCGCCTTTGACCTGCTCCAGCCCAAAGCGTTTCAAATGTTCCTGTAGGTAATTTTTTTCTAATTTGCAGTTGAATATCTTCGTAACCTTGTGCAAAAGGACTTGTCTTCATCGTTTCCCAATTTCTTTCATAGAAATCAAGTAAATGCCCTAATTCGTGTGCTAAAACCAAAGCGAAATCAGCACGCTGTACTGGGTCTTTTATAAGTTCATCTCGGAACGCTATTCTTAGTTCTTTTTTTGGTGGTGGTGCAGCAAACCCTGTTTCAGGACGCTCTGATGTCCAAGAAGGGCCAAGCATTGCATATCCTACAGCCTCTATTAAATGTCTATCAGTTGCTGGTGTATCAAATGCAACAGGATGCTCCATAATTTGTTCTGCCATAACTAACATTTCAAATATATTCAATCCTGTTCCAACAAATAACTTGTTATAAATTGCCTCTTTATCTTTGCCGCTAAACTCTACAGGATTAAATATGTCAATCGCAGGTTGAGTAAATTCGTTTATTCCCGTTATAATACGCGTATCTTTCTTTTTTGGTTTTAAAGTTTTTAATTTCTCTGTTACATTACTTATATCAATAGGTTTTAATGCGGCAAGCGGTCTTACGTGTTCACCAGTAGAATTAAACCATACTAAACCCCCCCGCTCGTGGGGTTTTAGTGTAGGTTTACCTACAGGAACACCATGCTTAAAAACAAATCTTAGCAAATGAGGTCTGCTATAGGCTTGTCCACCTCTAGGAAGTGTTTGTTTTTCATTTTGATAATTATAAGTTTCTGCTGATACTTTATTTGTTGGCGGATTAATATTGTATACTCCCAACATCTTTAATGCCAAAGTATCAAATCCGTAATAATCTCCTTCTATTTCAAATACCGAAACGGTTTGATTTTCACCTTTAAATTGAAATTGTATAATAGGGTGCTCAACCATTACCATCTGTTGTGCTAATCCTTCTTCGTTTATAGTGCTTGTCGAGATTCTAAAGTCACTTTTATGATAGTCTTCAGTTATTGTTTTAAAATAATCTAAGTGGGGAGACCATAAATCTGCAAGAAGTTTTATATTGTATACAGAAGAGCCCCTTTCCTCAACAAACCTTGGATTTAAGTTATATATATAATCGTTTATTAATGGATACTGCCATCTAGCTGTCAAAGCAATATTTGGAGCTTGATTTTGCACTAAGGTTTTGCGCTTCAATTCTTGTCTACCTTTATACTTACGAACCTTAACTCTTTCCCTAGTATATTTGCCCGGACCTAATGGGGTATAGATTGATTCTTTATATGTTGTTTCTGGCTCAATTAGAATTTCATCTTCCGCTATAAAATCTTTACTTCTTTCTATAGGGCTGCCGAAAAGTGCATCATCTATCTCCATCTCTTGTTTATCGTTTTTTAAAAGAGTTTGACCGTCTGGTGCTATTTTGAATAATGATTGATATTTGGAATCTTTTGCTAAGTCTCCAAGCAACATGCTTCTTAGTTTGTTATACCTTGCATCATAAACAGTTGCTACAGGTATACCATTAAAATGCTTTATATCTTTAATTCGATATTTGTCATAACCCATTGACTGTAAAGCTGTTTCGTTTGGTTTATATTTTGGTGGATTAATTAAATGAACTTTATGTTTTTGCTTTAATGTGTTTTTAATAGCATATTCAGTTACATGATAAATTGGCGGCATTCTTCCTTCATAAAGAGTTATCCTGTTTGTCGAATCTTTTACTACCCCTTCAACATCAATAATCCTACTATATTGTTTACTTTTGTCTCTAAATAAATCCAGATTAAAACCAAAAATTCTGCCAGCTCCATGTGCCACTCCTAGTGCTGCACCAAAAGCGGCTGCGTGTAGATAATCGTTACCTTCTGGTAAACGCCCTTCTAGAATTAAAGGATTCAAACTACCTATACCTACTGTTAAGTGACTAAAGGAAGCTAATGCCCGATGCAATGGGTTGGCGGATACATATAATGGCCCGTATGGTGTACTAAGAAAATCTGCTGATGGTCTCCAAGCATTATCAATTATTCTTTTCATATGTTCAGCCGCTGCAAGGTCATCAGCTCTTGTAAAAGGTGTTCTTTCTCGTATCGCTGTACCTGATAGTGCTTTATCTTTTAGTACAGGATTATTAAAATAGTGATTTTTATAAAACATTGGGCTTACGCTTCTTAACGAAGCGCCAACTGCAAAATGTTTTCCTGCTTCTTTCATATTTTTAGCAGTAAGCATATGCTCTACAAAGTTCCCCCAAGTATCAACTTTGCCGTCAGCCATTGCATCAAAAAGAGAATTTTTAATCAATGAAGGAAGAGCAAAGGCTGTACCATGTGCTGCTGAGGACCAGCCAAGACGGGCTGCTGAGGTAAGTTTTAGGAATTTTAAATAATAGTCGGCCACAGCACTTAACGCATAAATTGGCATATCTATAAGAAAAGTGAACACGTCTGTAAAAAATTGTTTTTTGTGACCCTGGTTATTGTAGTCCATCATTGCGAAAATCTCTGCATCTCTGTCGTGCTTAGTTGTTGTGTCAAAATAAGAGTCTATAAACGTTTGAGTAAAAGATTTTGTTTTATCTCCAGTAGCTACTCTTTTTGCTATCTCCCTTATCATTGCTTCCGAAGGGTTTGTCATGTTTTTAAGGTTTTTTAATCTTAAACGGTTATAGAATTGTACTGCACCTGCAACGCTTCGGTCATATGCTTGGTCAAACATACTTCTTTCACCATAACCACCAAGAAAATTTTTTAATATATTACCAATATCGGTATTACCTTTACTCCATAATGCTAACTCTCCACTGCCTTCTGAATGATTCCCGGTTTTCCATCTTTCTATTATGTCATCTACACGAGTCATATCCACATCAGGGTCAAGTATTAGCGCAACATCTCTTAACGCTGACTTGTCTCCTTTTAAAATACGTTCTTTTACCTCTGATGGCACGTTGTCGCTAACTAGCCAAGAGTGCATCATCAGGAATTGATGATATGCAGTTATAGAAGCAGCGTCTTTTTGTTTTAACCACTCCGGCACATGAATCAAATGTTTTATGTTTCCAGGACTTATGTAAGCCTCTTTTAGTTGTTGTAATTGCGCGGAGGTCAACATTAATAGACCACTTCTGTCTCCATCTTTATCGTGATATTTATTAACGCTGTTACTGAGAACAGCAACAAGGTAGGCTGAAAAATCGCTGAGATTTTGTTTTTCTTTATCGTCTGGTGTAATATTGTCGCTTACTGGTGGACGATAGTTTGTATGTATTAGATATACTTTTCTTTTATCAAGTTCTTGTTCTTCTTTTGCTACTTTTTTCTTCATCCCTTTTTCAAATTCAGCGAGGACACCAAAAGGGTCAGGGTCAATATTAGGAGCGCCTTGGCTATCTAACAAACTAGGTTCTTCATTTGCATTTGCATTTATTTCATCGTTTTTTTGTTTTACAAACTCGTTATCTACTTTTCTAGCATCTTCTTGTTTTTTGTCATATTTCTTAATTTGAACTTCAAGTTGTTCAATCTCTTCTTCTCTATTTTCATTAGGCGGCACAAGACTCTCTTTATCAAAGTCTAGTAAGTGAGGTTCATCATCAGTTAAAAGCGCAGTATCTAGAGTAAGTGTTCCTTGCTTTTTATCTATTTGAGCATCAGTGAAATTCGCATTTTTTAGATAAATTCTTTCGTTACGAAGATGCTCTTCTATTTCATCTTCTTCAAAATTAGCATCTATTAAAGCATTATATTTTGTACTCATAGAAAATTTATTCTTCGACCTCTGCATCGTCTTCGACCTCTGCATCGTCTTCGACCTCTGCAGGTGGTTCTGGTAGTCTTAGTTGTAGGTCAAGTGCCCGCATTAATTTTTTTACACGAGAATCGTTTAATCCAAATTCATCTAAAGGTATATTATTTCTTCTCATGAATAAGATTAGACTGGTTCTCTCTTCAAACTCCTCTATGCTCTCTCCTTCTAATCTGGTATTTGCATTAAAAAACCTTACATCTTCAGGACTTAAATGAAGTGCCATTTGAAAGAATTTATCCCTTCCAAAGGTTTCAGAGGTCGTTTGTGTCCAGGCCGTTTCTTCTGTTGCCTTGATAATACTATCTAATACATCTTGTCTTGTTGCAAAGTCTGACATTTTAAATCCCCGGTTATTTCCCTCTTGTACTAAATCACTGAATATTTGCAGACCTCGAATATATTGCAGAGTAACTTGTTTAGATAAACCCATGTTCTGAAAAATCAGATGGGTATTGCCATAACTGGTGTCCGTACCCGTTTTACTGGCTATGCTGGATGCGTTGTTGTCATCCACTCCTAGTTTTCTTAGCAATAATTTTTTATAAGCAACATAAGTATCCTTGTTTTGACCTTCAAGTAATTTTCGTGCCTTGTCACCTTCGTTCCCTAACCTCATATAATCAGTCATTGTTAATTTTCCGTTCCTATATGCTTCATCAGCTTCCTCAGAAAAATCCATATTTGCTTTTGCTAAAGCTAGAAGGTTTATAAACAGGTCTGGGTCGGTCGTAGCAGTTCCGGCTACTCTTTTTCTTCTTGCTGCATAGTCAGCTCTTCCTGCCGAACTAAGGCCACCAACCAAAGCGTTTTTCTCTACTTCCAGAGCTTTTCTGTTTGAAATATAATTTTCGTCTGCTGGGTCTAGATTTTCTATGTCTTTAATTATATTGTCTAATTTAAACTGAATATCTGCATCTTTTTCCTTTATCCCGCTAAGCCTTGCGGCTGCTGATTGTCGAGCTGCGTCTGTTAATGTTTTGTTCAAATCTCTCCTTAGTTTATCATCAACAGTTACTTCCTTCCCGTCTAGAGTTGTCATCTTAAATTCTTCCATTCTTACTTTGCTAATTGCATTGTTATAATTAATAGTACCGTCTCTATTATAAGATAGAACTTGAGCTAGCATATATTTGTCATTTGTCAGCTTGTAGAAACTGTCATATTGCTTTGCAAAGCTCTCTGGGTTTAAATATACTTTAGCCTCATTGCCAAAATACTCTTGCTCAAAAATCTTCCAATTGGCAAGTATGCTTGCTGAATCAGAATCTAAGTTTAGGTCTATTTTATAATTTTCTCCTGCGCGGGCTCGTGCCAACGTATAATTTCCCATCCTTCTTTTGTGCACATCTTCGCTCACGGCCATGCTTCCCTTCATAAAAAGAAGGCTATAGTTTGCTTCAAATTCTTTCCATGCTTGCTCATTTGTGAAACTGTTTTTTATTTGTTTATAAGCTGCACCTCCTGGGCCAAATTCTTTGTTAAAATCATTTTGCCACTGGTCTGGATTAATTACGTCAATATTTCTGTTTTTTTGTTTACGAAAATCCTCTATCGTCAGAATAAATGCGTTTTGAGCCATAGTTTTTTCTGTCTCAATTTGTAGTCTTTGTTGAGCACTTAAAACTTTTAAATTGTTATCACCAATTTTATATGCTATTGTGCCCATTTTCTCAGCTGCATCTTGCAACGCTTGTCCTTCGCCAGTAAGAGATGGTGCACCTGTATTTATCATTGTGTATTCTTTTTTTATTTTCATGCCATCATTGCTCATTGTTAATAAGTTGTTTTAAATTTAAAGTCGGTAAACGGTGTTTTAAATAAATTACGCCCAGACCCTACTACTCCTGCAAATGGATTATGGTATTGACCTTGCAGGGCTTTGCTTTGTCCTGCTCCTAGCTTCCAAGCCATCATACTAAGACTTACTCCTGTTGAAATTGTTTTCATCCATGTTTGTGCTATCCTAGATTGTTTTTGTGCATCCAAGCTTCTAATCTTCATCATAGTCATTTGTGCATTTCTGAGTAATGATTTATTTGTTTCTTGTCTATTATATTCCATCATATTAACTATTGATGGAGAACTTAAAGATAGCATCGACTGGCCTGCTTTTGCTATACCTTCAGAATCTACATATCTCTCTCTGTCATAAAATCTTTCTATATTAATTTGCTCATTTGTTCTTTCAATCCATTTATTGTGCTCGGTTTCTTTTTTTATTGCATTAACAGTACGAAAATGTCCTATTATTGTCGTTCCTATTGCTGCTCCTAATGCTACTAATGGCCACATATTTTAATCACTTGTTGTTTGAGTTCCTGTTATAGCTAGAACAGTTAGGGGTAATGGTTGTTCTTGTTTTATAGTTACTTGCCCTTCTCTGTTCCATCCTAAATTTGTCACTCTTTTATCTCCTGTAAATTGAGGTATTGGCTCACCCATTTCATCTGCTGAACTTCTAAATGGTAATTGGTCGCCATTAATTTTAACCCCTACTGTATTTAATAATCTTACTAAAACTTCATTATACCTTTTTTTTCTACCTTGTGCAGTACCTGCTTGTGAACCTGCCTCTATTCTAAGTGTTTTTAAAGTAGAATTGTAACCCAAGCCTACTTGGATAGTTTTAGAAGCAAATGTGCTTGGTAAATCTATTGTTACAGCACCACTTGATACTACCTGTTTAGGATATACAGCATCATCTATAAGTATTTGTACTGTTTGTCCTTCTAAATGGTCAAGACTTGTCACCTTTGTAGATGAGCCTGTTACCGTGCCGGTCAGTGCAGAATCGGTAGCTAGATTACTATCAAGATATTCAACATATTTAACTGTTGAACCATTAACGATTCTTTCTACTATAATCCATACTTGGTTTTCTGTAGATTCTGTTATAGATGTAACACTTTTTACTTTTGCTTGACTTTCATTTACTTTAGCTAATCTAACAGTATCTTGACTTACAACAGTTAAATATCCAGTAGATTGTGGTGTTGTTTCTGACGCAGTTACAACATTAGAAGCTACTGTAGCTGTAAAATCTGCGTGTCCATTTATAGCATTTTTTAAATTAGTAGCTGATGTATTATTATTCGTTTCCGTTTTAAACTCATCCGTTCCTGCCGTTCCTGTAGTAGATGTAAATGTAACTTCTGTGCCATCTGATTTTGTAAATTTTAGTTTCGTTCCTGTTTGAATATTTGCATAATCTGTAAGTGTAATTGTACAATTTACTGCTTTACCACCTATAATATGTCTATGCCACCCTATAACATCTTCTTCTCTTTGATATGTCAAACCCAACAAAGTGCCATCTGCTCTAACAGCCCAATAAATTGAATCTGGTTCTTGAGCATAATCTACATCTACAATTCCACCTTCTGTAATATGCTCTGCAAGCAATGTCATATCTGGAGCTATGTAGGCATCATCTTGAAAATTGTAGGCAAATTCTCTAATTTTTCTTTGTTGTCTTTGTACGAATAACACAGCATTACCTATTTGTATTGGGCGTGTTGTGTATCCACCAAAAGTTGTTTGTTGTGTTATTTGAACATTATCTGGTTTTAAAGGTTCACCTGTTGGCCTACTTACTTTAAACTCACCACCTGCTGTACCCACTATTAAATCTCTTGCAGGCGCTAGCCATCTTATCTTATTTACTCTATTAGCCGCTATAGTATAAATAAAAGCATTGGATGCGCTAGAGTCTCCTATGTCAAAACTTTCATAGCTACCAGATTCTGATGCCCATATGGTTTGTGGATATTCTGTTGAGCCACCAAAAACTAATCTTTCTTCAAAAAAAGTAACAGTTTCTGGAAAACCTGTTGTATCAGACCAAGTTCCTAGTTGCCAACCTGTAGTTCCAGCTGTACTAGCAAATGCTTTTGTAATAGTAACAACCACAACTGTTGTACTGGTCCTTGCAGTAATTTTAGCTTCACCACTATTAAATTTTAAAATTCGACCTACATCTGTAGTTTGCCAACCATCTCCATCATTTATCCCTGTTGTTGCTGATGCAGTTATATTTACACCCGTACCTACTGCAGAAGATGCAGGAGTCAAGGTAGTGCTACTTGTGCTAGCATTTAGGTATGGACCGGTTGCTGCGAAATCTACTTCCGCCAAAGTCCAAGTAGTGTGTCCTGTTCTTGTTAATTTTGATGGCTCATGAGATGGATGCGCTATATACATTATGTCTGCCGATTGTGTAAATTTTAAATCAAAAACTTGTGCTTCCGTATAGCTTGTACTTATCTCATAAACTTTTTGTCCATCTCCATTTGAACTATATGCTGTATAACTACTAGAATCTACACCAGATAATTCAAATGTGTTGGTTGTTTTATTCGCTACAGTATATCTTCTTCCGTTTACTTCTGTCATACCAACAACATTATTAATCCATACATGGTCGCCATTGCTATATCCATGTGAACTTGCTGTTACTACTGCAGGATTTGCTTGTGTTATCCCAGTAATAGTTTTATCGGCTTCTACTATTTGTCCATTATCTTTGTAAAATCTTATATATAAGTTTCCAAACTCTAAAACATATGATTGCGTTACATTAAATTCAAAAGGTATCAGTCTAGTAACCTTTGAAGAGTCTTTTACTTCGCAAACATGTCTTGCTCCGTACCTTCTTGTTGCTCCACCTTGTGGAAACACAGTCATATTTTCTAAAGTTTCTAAAGCATTAGGGTACTTGTTAAAGGTTACTTGTCCTGTAAGTTTAGGGCTTATTTCGCCTGCTGTAAAATTAGATTGAAAGGGGTGTACTCTTGCCATTATTTTCTAAAATCAGTAAATGTATCTGAAACAAGGTCTGTCATGAAACCTTCTTGTCCATCAACACTTCTTGCTTCAGAAAGTTTAGCTGAATATATTTTCTCCATTTGTGTTTGTAAGCTAACGCTACCTGTAACAGGATACGTTAGTTCCGCTGCTAATTTCGCAGTTAAAACATCAATAAACATTGAATCAAACTTTGCGGTATCTGTAATTTTTCCTACATATATAATTTTAGCGGTACTTTCATCTGTAAGGAGCACCCTTCCTTCAGTTGCAGAGTTTTCAATTTTAAATATATAATCTTCGTATTCCATACCCAAGACCCTTAAACAATATGGGTCTGTTGGAAGTGAATATTGATAAGCATATTCATATGCTGGTGTTGTTGAAAGCTGTGCTAGAGTAGCCCTGGTTATTGCAAAATTCCAAGGATGTGCTCTCAAAACAGCATCTCTTGCTGGCACATAAAAGGCATTACACAATCTTGCTCTTTCTGTGTCATCTGTAAGCGAAGTAATAGGGTCATCTCCCAGTCTACGCAGAGCATTTGAACAAATTGATACTTCTGTTGCCATAACTTTATAATACTCGTAGGGATGACATAATTCAATATATCACCCCTACTTTTGTTGTTTTCGTTACTAATCTACAACATATGTTACTACTGTAGTAATATCACCAGCTGCTGCTGTTGCAGCATCTGCAGATATTGTAAATGCTACTCGTAAAGGAACACCTGGGTCTGAACTTAGACCACCATCTTCCCAAACAAAATTAGCGACTGCATTTACATTTCTAGCTTCATAAGCTAATTCTACGCCACTTGTATTAGCTG
>VTLG01000786.1_pt1 | contig 31775 bp, 35 predicted proteins | sample 4694571 | NCBI WGS metagenome assembly VTLG01 (sample SAMN12604809, study PRJNA352737) | marine metagenome | biome: ENVO:00000447; feature: ENVO:00000209|ENVO:00000569|ENVO:01000036; material: ENVO:00002151; isolation source: viral sequences binned using virsorter ...
TGGTCGCGCCGGACTTCACGCACTTTATGTGGAAAGACGTCTCGCCCGAATTCCGGCAGATAGCCAACCAGGTGTGGGGGCTGTAATGCAAAAATTTAGTTTAACAGAACTTGAAACCGTCAAACGCTGGCTCTCGAATTATGAAAATATGATCGAGCACAACCGGATGTGCATTGAAACCGGAGACGACTACGCGATGACCAATAATAAATGGCCGGACGTCCAGCAACTGAAAGCGGAACAGGTGGTTGTTAAAAACCAGCAGCGTTTTGCGAACGAGCTGTTTCTGTCTGCTAAAAAACTGGAGAAAAAATTAGATGAGAATACAGGCGGCTGACGTTTTAGGAATGGTGATTATTTTTGCAGCCTGTTTCGGGCTGCTGTCATTAACGTAAAGGAGAATGAACATGAACCAGGTACTTATACGAAAAATTGAAGATTTTTTGCAGGCTAACGCCAAAGATGGCGACCAGTCAGTCCAGCAGCTTTTTAACAGAGAACTGTCAAAAGCCAGAGACCAGACGTGGGCAGAATTGAACCAGTTGCATAAAAAGGTGTCCGCCGAATTGGACCAGTTGCGGAAGCAGGTGTCCGCCGAAGTAAGTCCAATTGTGACTAACCATCCGCGATCAATTCACCAGATTTTGGCCGATGCTGAAGCCGCTAAGATAACCAGAAAAGCTTTGGTCGAGCATTCCGGGGTGCAATATTCCACAATCTGGCGCATTGAGAACGGCATACACACCCCAAATTTAAAAACATTACAGCGCTTGGAATATGCCCTCGCCCAAATAAAAAATGATGTGGGTATATAATATGTCTTTCCACACAGAAGTACCCGACCGACAGAACCGCACCACAATAAGTGTGGTTGTCGAAGCCGAGAATTTCGATACCGCGAGAGAGGCAATCAAAAACTTTCAGCGGACCTACAACGGGCAGCTGCCGCCGCCTGTTTTTGACGCAGAAACATCAACTTTTCGGATTAGTCTTATCGGCAATTCGTTTCTCGGCAGGCAGGTAATCGATGCAAAATAATGCTGAACACGCAAAATTAATGGCGAAATGCGAAGAAAGCCTGGCAGTCACTGGCGTAACGCAAAAAGGCGGCAAGAAATATATGATGGTCAAAGACCGGTTGACTTTCTTCCGTCAATTTTACGGGTTGAAATACGGCATTGCGACTGAGTTAATTTTTGCAGACGAACTGCGTGTGCAGTGCAAAGCAGAAATTATTGACGAGAATGGACGTATTATCGGGTCTGGCATGGCCGAGGAGCTTCGGGGTAGCTCACCTGTCAATAAAGCATCCGCACTTGAGAATTGCGAATCAAGTGCGATCGGGCGTGCTTTGGCATCTTTGGCTTTGCACGGCGGCGAATATCCCACGTTAGACGAGATAGAAAGCGACAAGCGTTCCGCAGAAGTTATCGACATTAACAATGCAAAACCGAAAAAAATCGCAGACGACATTCCTTTTTCTGAAGCTGAAGCCGTCAGCGACTGGGCGGAGTGGGCAAGCGAAATGATCTCGGGAATGCCCAAGCACAAAAATATAGCGGAGCACAAAGCCTGGGCGAACAGCGTGAAAGACACATTGGCCGAAATGGAAACTGCAGCCCCTGACGAGCGCGATCGGCTGTTGCGGGCTTTCAAAGCACGTAAATCTGAACTTTTAAACAGAGGAGAGAATGAATGAATGAATACAAACACGTAAAAAAACTGGTTCTTTTTAAAAACAACGACGTGCCTGCCAACTCCAACAAACCGCAGTGGAGCAATGGCAACGTGGTGTTGGAAGTAGACCTTGCAAAAGGGCGCTACAGTCTCGGCGCATGGCAGTATGAGGACACAGGTAACATTTCAGTCGATATACAACGGGTTACCCAGAAAGCAGACGAGGGGGGATTCAATGACGATTTCAGCTGAGAAGCCAGAGGAAGCGGCTCTCCTCGATACAGAAGGTGCTGCTGTTTTCCTGTTCGGAACAAACGCCCGTGCGAATTTTTATAGACTTTACCGGATGCGTGACGCCGAGCAGATCAAACCGGTGAAAATCGGGGGTAAGTATTATTACGTCAAAAAGGAGCTTCAAAAACTTGTACGCTCGAACGCCGACTAGCATTCTCGAAGAAGTTATCCGCATCATTTTTGAACGCGGAAAAACCCACGGTAACTATGACCACAGTATGCGCTCGATCTCTGATTTGTGGCACGCCGCAGATAGACGGAACAGACGGTTACCAAGCGAAGACGTCGCGCTGAAGATGGCATTGGTCAAGCTGGGTCGGATGGACGGCGGCACATTTAACATGGACGATTACCTCGATGCGATTGGATACCTCGCGATTGCAGCCGCGCTGGCGGCAGAAAAAGAAGTCCAGAACATTGTCGACAGACCCAGTGATACCGAGTGAACCGTGCGCGAATTGCGGAAAAAAACTCGGCAAATGGGATTGGGTCGTGAACGGTGCGGGCATAATTCTGCATTATGAGAAATGTTTCGATGGGTGGCGCTTTAAAAAATGACGCGGATAATTAAACCCAACATACCGCCGGATTCTTGCGACCACATCGACCGCATTGGCGATCTTGCCGAGAATATGTCAACGGAATCCGACGCGGATATTAAACAGGGATATAATGAAATTATCAAACAAGAACTAGAGTTGGTCAGAACAATCAATACGCAACTGCGTACAGCAAGTAAATTTTGGTACGAGAAAAGAAAAAAAACTTAAATAGAGTATTTTAACGGAGAGTTAAAAAATGAAAAACATAGAACGATCAAAACATTTAAAACAAGAAATAGATATTTTAAGAAAAAAATATTCGGTGAATGAAATTGCTGCCAAGGCAGATATACCTGTCAGTACGCTCTACTCTTTTTTAACGAGTATGAACAACGGCAAGGCTGTAAACTTAAATTGGAAAACTGAAGGAAAACTTGCAGAAACTTTCACGACCTTCACCGAGTTTGATGGCGATGGTGAAGCGGTGAATGATATGGCTAGTACACCAAACGAAAAACAGCGTCTTTATACTTTTGATGAAATTGAAAAATGCTGTGATGTCGTTGCGAGTTTAAACATTAAACAATTTCGAAGCCAAGCACATTACAGGGAAGTCATTAACCAAATATTTAATATCATATGGTACGCAGAAAAAAGGGGGGCATAATTGATCTACGTACTTTAATCTTAAACAGAAACGGAGAACAAAAATGTTAAATTCAAATATGTTACGTCAAAAAATAGATAATTATAAAAAAAATGATACTGAACAGCTTTTCTCTGGTTTTGATAACGATGATTTTTTAACAAAAATAACAAACGCAACTTTAAAAGGGTTGAGCACAGGAGAGCCGGTTTTCAAAGCAATAAAGCTAAATCCTACGAAAGCAAAAACGCTTTTAGGAATAAATTGGAAGCATAATCGCCGCATAAACCGCAACTATGTCAAACGCTTGGCCCGCGAGATGCAGGGTGGCCGATGGGCGCTTACAGGAGAAAATGCACTCGTATTTAGTTCTGATGATGGAAAAGTTGTTTTAATCAATGGTCAGCACCGAATGACTGCACTTTCACGATTGAGCGATTATAACACAAACATTGATATACATTGTGCCTTTGGCATTCCATTAGATGCTTACGCTAAAATGGATACAGGATTTAAACGCGGTGCTGCGACCCCTATTGCGGCAAATGGGTCTAAACACCCTGCTGTTGCAGCTGCAGGAATAAAACGCGCTCTACAATATATCCACGGTGCTGCGCCTGACGGTCAACACATGGAGTTTTCAAATCAAGAAGTTCTTGAGTTTTTTATGAAACATGAGGAAGAAGTGGATTTTGCGCTACATGATTGCTTGCGTTTTCAAAACCGCGCCTTGGTCTGTAGCGCATCAACCGCTACAGGGTTACATCTCGCTATGCAATTAGAGTGCGATGCTCCAGACCAAGTTATCACTGATTTTTGGGATGAGATGTATACCAATCCACGTTACCGCGAAGGCAGAAACCCAATCGTGACTGTCAGAAATGAATTATTTAACTCCAAACTACGACAGAGCCAAATTGTAAAAGCGGCAATGCTGGTCAAAGCATTTAGCGCGATTCATGGTGGTGCAAAAAACAACTTACTGAACTGGCGTGTGAATGACCCACGCGAGGCATTTCCAAGAATAATCTACAAATACTAATTCCTTCTACGCAGAGCAAGTATATTAAAGGGGGGCATAAAAGCCCCCCCTCTTTTAACGCTGCAGAATCTGTTGAAAGGCCGCACCGTCCTCTTTCATCCTGCCCGTTTTATCAAACCAACCCTTATAATGGTTGAGCGTCGTTTGAACATCTGCGTGACCCAATAACTCGGTGACCTTAACGTAGTTTTCTGGATAAATTTCAAAAGCGATTGTGGCAAAAAAATGTCGGAGTTCATGCCAAGTGATAGGTTTTATACCAGCGGCAATACAAGCTGGCGTTAAGTAATCGCGGCGCCAATTGTTAGCACTGACAATATGGCCTGGGTGCGTCCCCCTATAATTTCTGCCTCTGGTGATAAACACCATATCGTCGTCGCCCGACTTTGGTGAACGTAACCGCCATTCGCGTAAATCATTTGCAAGCTCTGGCGTTAGGAAAACATTGCGGATGGCGGCTGACGCTTTGCCATGTTTCTTGGTGTTTTTTGGCGCATCTAGCAAATATTCAGTGTTACCTCCGAAATCTCTGCTACATCCAACTGGCTCTCGTCGTTGAGCTAGCTGCACTCGCACTGTATCCTTTTCCAAATCTACATATTTCCATTTCAACGCAGCCTGTTCGCCAAATCGCAGCCCTGTGAACGCCGCAAATTTCAGCGCGAGGCCGTGACACCATTCGGGGCAGATGATTTCACCTGTTGGAGATACCGACGGTTTGTCTTTCGCCATCGCGAAATCTACAACTCGATTTATTTCCTCAACGCTGTAGCGTTCAATCTCAGTTTTCTCAGCTTCGGCAACGCCTTTATATTTCTCTCGCGGCACAACAACTTTTTTGACAGGGTTATTATCACCGCACCATTTTTTTCGGGCTGCGTAATCAAATATTTTTTTCAACGATTTAAGTTTTAACAGAATTGTATTCTCAGCATAATTCAAGGCTTGCAATTGAGGCACAATCTGTTCCTCGATGTCGATCGCCATCACGTTTTGACACAATGCTTCCCCGAACTTTATTTTCTTGCCGCCAACGTCTCTATAATTTAGTACGCACAGCTGCTTTAAATCTCTGATAATGTCCTGATAATAACTCCAGCGGATTGTGCTTCCCGCCTGTTCGCCCAACGCCAGGCCGCAGGCCATTGAGGCCCGGCCGATGGTGCCTGGTTCAAAATATTTACCGCCGCGTATTTTGTCGACGAAAGCAAAGGCTTCATCTTCGCTCGAAAATCTATGCGGTTTTTTTAAATTTTCCTTGATACCGTCGATGTATCTTAGGTCGACCACATAACGTGTGCGGTCACCGTCTTTCCATTCCTTAATACGAATGTTCATGTTACTTCTCCGTTGTTTATTTAACACCCGAAGTAAGTATTACACGTTGGCGTTACCAAGTCAAGCATTGATGCACCAACCAGCAGTCGGGTACTCACAGTAATTCTAGCACACAATTAGCACACAATTAGTACACAAAAGTACCCGGCCTATTTTTTTGAACGCTTCCAAATGAGGTATTCCGACGCTTCCGCAAGGTCTGAAAAACACTGCACAAATGTGGCTTCACTTTTGGCTAATGGGTCAATGACAGCGCAAATTGTCGCGCCGTGCTGCTGGCTGGCATGGCCTAGCCGTTCACCGAAACTATCTATATATTTGTAGCCTCTGCTCCTTATCAACCAATAGACAAATTCCCTGTGGGCATTTTCCTCTTGATGTATTGCCCAGTTATGCGTGTGGCCGCTTGCGAAGATATGCGCCTCGACAGTCGTTGTGGCGGCCCGTTGATTTGAATGAAGCGAGTTCCAGATTGATCTGCCAGCAAAGTCGTGGCTGCTCACAATTTTACAGCGCCGTCCGTTATCGAACTCAATCTGCCATTTTGCAGCCCAATCGGACATGGGAATATTTTTGATATTTTTGGCTTTTAAAAGATCAGAGTCAGCGCCCCACAAGTCGTGGTTCCCCATGATCCAAGCCAGCCATTCTACAGTGTCATTTAAAAACCATTCGGCCAAACGCCGGGCGGTTTCCATTGACTGGTCACTTTTTGCGTGCAGCCGCATCAATCGCCCGGGCCAATCGCCGTCTGTCGTGTCACCGATATTTACGCCGTAAAATCCCGCTTGTTTCATCAATTCCACATCGCGGCGCAAAAGTTCGATATTACAGCCATTGCTGTCTATGTGCGGGTCACCAACGAAACAAAGTCCGATAGCCCGGTTATCATTTTTGATTTTAACTTTATACCAGTCGCGTGCGAGTTTTGCGGAGTGCCTTTTTTTAAACCGACGCTCCATTGTATCCAAAATGTCTTGGACAGGTATATCGTCATCGGGAAATTGAGGCAGCTGGACCTGTTCGGAATCAATCTTAATATTCTGGCTTTTGGCGGCCGTCACACGATGGTTAAACGTCGAGCGGTTGATGTTCAACGCCAACGCCGCCTCGGTCACTGTGCCGTAATCGCGGAGTGCTTTTAACGCTTCTGAAAGCTGGTCGTCGGTGAGTGGACGGGTACTCAAACCTTAACCGCGCAGTTTGTTGGCAAGGCGGTCGGCCCGTGCGGGAACTTGCTCACGGGCGAATTTACTGTCCAACAGTTCGTCGGCAGCAGCATAGTAATTTCCTTCTTCAAAATTATGTAGCATTTTTTGAATTGCGGACAGCCGGGAGGCTCCGAGCTGGAAACAAAGTTCGACCAGAACGTCGCGCTGTTTTTTCGGAATACTATCAAACCAAATGTATCGTCGCCGCAACTCTTCCACAGTTCTGACCACATCGTTTTTCAGAAGATATGACGCTTCCTCTTCCGTTAGCCCAAGCCCGGTTTTATCAATATTTCTCCCATAGCCCACCGTTAAATGGCCTTCACTGCATCTGTATGCGCGGCCACGAAAACCTTCCTCGATCTTCAAACTGTTGAGTATTTCCGTTAGGGAAATTTGAATGCTCATTTGTGGCCGTTGAATTTATTACGTAGCTGGTTGGAAAAAGTCCAGAGTGCGGAAATATTTTTCTCAGTCTGTTCCTGTTGTGCTTGGAGTTTGACGACAGCAACATACGTGTCGCGTTTTAGTAACGTGTCCAGATCCTTTTGCAGTTCCTTCACCTGGCTCTGCAGGCGTACCGCAACGACAAGCGCCCCCACCACAAACACAATCAACGGCAGAATCGTTTTTACAACATCCAGCATTCACTTCGACACCTTTTTAAATTTTTCAAATGTTCTCAGACCGCCAAGACCCAACATTCCTAGAAGAACAGGCATCATTGTTGAAAGGTCGACATTTGGTAGATCAACCAGATTGCCCGTCTGAGCCATAATAAAAGTAGCTACAGGTTCTATTAAATAAGTATAGGCCAAGGCTAAACCGCAACTCCAACCAACAAAAGGCCGCCATCCAGCGACAAATAAACTTCTGTGGGCCGCTTCATTTTTATTTATTTCAAGCTGGGCAAGATCGATTTGTGCTAAATGTGAGCTTAATTGCTGTTCTATTTCGCGTTCTACTTTTTTTGCCGCCTCTTTATCTTCCGGCAAAAAACGTTTGATAACATCTGTTACAACCGGAAGCAGTGTTGGTAGTAGTACACTTAACATATTACACCCATGTTTTTATTGCTATTGCCACGCCAGCAAGCCCGCCCAGGCACAGCCCTAAAAGCGTCATAGTTTTCAGACTGCCTTTGCCGAAACTTGCTAATTCCAACAGCTTTTTTTGGTCGCGCTCCATATTGTCCAAGCGGTTGGACATTGCAGATACTTTTGTTTGCAAAGCGGCCAGAGATACGCGGATTTCAGTATCAGTATTACTCATCCACAGACCCTGATAATTCTTCTACCTTATCGCCCAAAATAAATCCGAAGTCGTTTTCTCTAAAAAATATTCTTATTTCCGAGATCGGCCTCGACCAGCCCATGTGGCTTACCACACTCCCCCAGCCATACCCGGAGACCATTGAAGGGACGCCGATAAGTTCATACCCACGCTTATTTTTCACCCAGAGCGACCCGCCGCTGTTACCGAAAATTATAGGTGAACTGGACAAATACAGCGCCCTGCCATCTTTGTCTTTTCCATACCCCGATAATAATCCGACTGTCGGAAAAGGGGGGGCGCCCAACCCACTTCCGACCGCAAACGTCTCTTGAAAAATCCACGGCCCATCTGCGTTTTCCGGGTAAAGCTTACCAACGAATTTAACGGGTCTTTCTTTGTCATCAATTTGGATCAGTGCCAGGTCGCGGAGTTTGTCGTAGGCGACGATGTTACCCGTCCGCCCTGTTGTCCCAATGGCTGTGGAATAGTCGTTGTATTCATATATATCTATTTTCACCGGGCGGCGCATTTCAACTTCTTTCGTTTCACCTTCCTGCGGGTCAAAGATTTTTTTAATGGTGATCGCACTGTTTACAACGTGGTGGTTCGTCAAAACATAACTCTCCCATTCACCTCCGTTCATCTCCGAATAGATGACCGTGCCTGATCCGCTACCCCGGCCACCAGTCGTCACGAGAACCGTCGGGTATAACATTTCCTCATGTTGAAGTTTCGGCGCCTCCGCCATAACCACGGTCGAACATAAGAATAAAAAAGCGGCCAATACCGCTCCGATGCTGAAAATTTTTATACCCATTATTCTGCCCTTCATGGTTTATCAGGCCAAGTTACACTCGATGGGTCGGGGGTATTGGCTGGTAAATCCCTCAGAGCTTGTCTGTAAGTTCTCCACTCGTTTCTTCGCTCATCACTCATACTGGGAGCGTCCGATCCAAATATATAATCTGTATCACTCAGGAGTTGATTGCGATCTCTTCGCAATTCCGAGAACCTCTGGGCTGGTCTAACCACGCTTAAATGGTTAGCCCTTTCAGAATCTACAGCAGCTTGTTCTTCGTCGGTAAGTTGAATACGGTCACCATTTATCATTTGAAAGTCATTCGGCATTTATTTTCTCCTCTATGCGTGGGCAACTTTATATAACGTGACTCGGCCCGAGATGTTCCCCGCTAGCCCATAAATATTAATTCTGTCCAGCGCAAAACTAGACGTTGTATTCAGTGACCCGTGACAGCTACCCGCTCTCGTGTATGAATCAGCATCGACAGCGCTGTGGGTTCCTGAGAAATTTGGTCTCATCGTGGAATCCGCCGGAACATGAATGTAGAGTATTGCGCCCATACCTTCGCGGGAAGCCGAGCCTACTCTATAAGCAATCTGCATGTAAGCGGCGGTTGAATCGGAGGTGTAAAGAACGGTGCTAGCAGATCCCGAAGTCGTGTTTGAATGCGCTCCCCAGTGCAGATACCGATAACTGGTCGATCCAGTTTCAATACCGCTAGATGTCCCGAAACGCATGGCGACTTCGTCTTCATCAGTCGCCACTGTTAGGTCAGAAATGGCTACTACCCACGTATCACAGGTTGAATCAATCCCAGTTAATGTGATGCCGGATACGCCAGAGCCTTCAGAAGTGGCTACGACTGACCAAGCCCCTCCACTGGCTAAATCTAAAATACCTTGGACCGTATCTTCCTTGAGGGCATTTGAGTCCGTCGCGTCAGAAAAAATTACGGTGTCGGACGCTGTAATCGTTGTATCTGTCAACCCCGCCAGCGCACCATGCAACCCTGCTGGAGTGACAACCCTGCCCGTGTCGGTTCCTGTAACCGTCTCGGCAGTGGTCGCCAACTCCGCAACACCCTTGTTGGTGGTGCTTGCATCCTCTGCACTGAAAGTGACGGTGTTTGTGGCGCTCACCGCAACATCGATTGCTTCCCCTGCCGCAAAAGTTTGCGTCTCCCCATTTTCAACTGTCTGCGTGGTGGAGCCGTCCGACATTATAAAAGAAGACATGCCGCCACCAGCATTGCCAGTGCGGACAAATTGGACGCTGACAGCATCGCCATCGCTTATCGTGCCAGCCGATTGAACGTATGTGGCCGCGATTTTCGAGTAAGTGCTGGCCGATGACACGGCGCCGGTGACATTAAAAATCATAAAGTTTTCCGGCGCAGCGTTCTTGTAAATCGAGATCGTGCCGCGAAGGCTTGTCGTGGTGCTGTCGTCCCAGGTGTCGACAAGGCTATTAATACTGGTGCCACCAGCCTCAACATCGTCCATATAAACGACGCTCGCTGAACTGGCCGTGCCATGATTGAGCCACACTTTCCCGGCACCCTGATCTGTGTCGGTTGTTGTGGTTTCAAAGGCCATCAAGATGCCCGCGCTGTCGCCTTTTGCGCCCGTTGCGCCGGTACTGCCCGTACTGCCAGTCGATCCGGTTGCGCCCAAATTTCCGGTGCGGGAGAACGAAAGCCTTACGAGGTCATCATTCGAAAACGACCCAGTTCCAGCTACATACGTCAACGCCTGTTTCGTATAACCAGAAGCATTGGTCGCCGCACCCGTAATATTCCATTGCGCCCAAACTGCTGTGTTTGTTTCTTTGACCAGAGTGATCGTGCCGCGCAACGCTGTATTGGTGCTATCGTCCCAGCTCTGCACAAGCCCGGAAATATCCGCACCAGCAAGGTCAGCGTCGTCGATGTAACAAATTGATGCGCTCGACAGGGTGCCATTATTGAAACGTATATACCCGGCGCCAGGGTCTGCATCAGCCGTGGTGGTGCTGTATTTAAGCCCCAGACCCGGTGGTACGCCAGAGCTACCCGCCGGACTGAACGCTAGCGATATTTCCGCGTTGTTTGAAATCGATGTGCTGCCAGCCAGATATACGACAGGTATTTTCGTATAGCCGCTGGCATCGGTCACAGCACCAGTGACCTTGAAGGTCACAATCGGAGAGGCCGTATTTGGGTTACCCGCAATCGTAATGATGCCGCGGTTTGCACCATCGGCGTCGTCCCAGGACTGCACCCAAGCGGTGATATCCGTTGTGCCGTCGGAGTCGTCAACATACATAATTGTGGCGGAATTTAGACTGGCGTTATTGAGCCTGATAAATCCGGCTCCAGGGTCGGCGTCAGCCGTGGTGGTCGAATACTGCATCGAGATGCCGCCCATCATGCCCGTCTGGCCAATCGGGATGCCCAGTGCCAGAGCGCCGCTGCTTGTGGTAAAACTTGCAGTGGCGGTGCCGGGCGCTCCAGAAGAAGTAGCTACATTGGAAACGCTAACTGAACTAACACGGCCCGTTGTGCTTTCAAGGTCGCCATCACTGTCAAATCCGAGTAATTTGCTTGCACGGGTGTCCGCATCGTCGGTAATTTCCGATGAAGAAATTGTAGTAGAACGGCTAACTTTCACTGAACGGCTCAGTTCTTCATCCAACTCTTGAACAATATGAGTTAGTTTATCCAAAGCGTCTTCGTGGCTGGTGGCGGGGAAATTTGTCGCGGGCTGGTAGTCCGTTCCCTGCGTCAATGCTGTGTTTCGTATGATTGTAACGGTCTCCGCACTGGTCGGCGCAGTGACAAATACCACATTTCCGCCACTGGTTTCACCCACGCCCGTAACGCTGTAGTTTGTACTGCCTGTACCGATCGCCCTCACGCTTTCCGCACCGGACGCCGTCGTTCTCACTATGACTGTAAGTTCTGTCTGTGCAAAAACCTTCCAGGTGTACGGAAACGTAGTCGTACTACCATTGCCATTGGCCGTTATTCTAAGCGTGGTTGTTGATATCGTCATTGCATTGCTCCAGCTTCAAGTGAGTTCATAAAATCGACGGTGGCCTGACCTTTTTGTATCTTATCTGCATTAATTTCATTCATTATATTCTGCAACTCCTTCGCATACGGGCTGGTTGTTAACAATTCCATTGTCGCCAGTTTACGTGTATCAAGCAGTGCTCTACGCAGCATGTTTTTACACTTATCCGTCGCCAGCCTGTCTCCTTGTTCACTTGCCCGTTGAAATTTCCGGTAGACTTTGCCGAACTCAGACTTAGGGTTAAGCAGGTCTGACAATGTGCTAAAAGCAAGTTTGCCCGCACGTTCATGCAACCAACTGACTTCTTCGGGCATTAATCCTATTTCACCGAAAAGCTGCATCGGATGCTTCGACAAGCCGAGACGCAACCGTATGAGTTCTTTATCGACTTTGTTGGGTTTGTAGGGGCTTCTGAAATACGAGTTTTCTATAGGCCTTCCCCAAAGATCGAGTTTTGCTTCCAATCCTTCGGACAACCCCGGCAGTTGGGCGCGGTAAATATCTCCCAAATCAGCACGCATACGTTTTAATTCATCGCTCATTGAACGGAAATCTTTAAGGGCGGCACTCCCTGGATAGAACGACCGGACGTAACTTTCGAAAACCTTGTCGCCGTACCGTGAAGGGTTACCCATTGCTTCAAGTGCGGCGCTCAACCCTTGCATAAAAGTCTTGTTTTGCAAGTTATAGCCGATAACGCCAGCGGTGCCTATCCACACTTCAGCGGCTGTACGTTCATCTGTGTCAGCATGGCCTATAACCTCCATAGCATCCCCGACCAAGCCGATAATTGTCGAAAGAGGCTCAATTAAATTATAGTTGAACCATTCGTCGCCTATTTTCATGTGATATGGTTTAATGCCCTGGCGAGCATAAGCGGCCCTTATTCTGGGATCAGACGAAATACCGCCAGTGTAATGTCCTTGGTCATACAGCGCCGCAAGTGAAGCCATGACCGCACTACCGCCTGCCATGCGTGCAATAGATTTCGAGCGTGCCGGGCCACCTTCCCGCAACCCGTCGCGGAACCGTTTAAAAAGAGGCGCAAAAGGCGACCTTTCACCGACATACAAAATCGAGTTTGTCGGTGTTTTATAAAACGGAATAATTAAGCGCATAAAACGGTGGCCCGCGACTTTTTGAGCGTCGTGCAAAATCGTTCCGGGGTCAAAATCGCTTTGCAGGGTCACATATTTAGCATGTTCCAAACCTTTTTGCGCCGCCGCGTCAGGCGGCTCTATAACGAAGTCCGCAATAAAATCCTCAAGGGCTTCTCCTTTTTTGCCTTTCTGCCGTCCCGCACGGTAGGCTTCTTCCCAAAGCGTACCTCTATACGCAACTATTTTGTTAAAAGCATCCCCCATCATTAGCATACGGGTCGGCGCACGACCCAGTGTCACCAGATTGCCGAACAAATCGATCGCCCGTGCGCCTGCTTTGTTACTGATATTCCAGTTCTCCGCAGAGATAGCATCTTGGCGATAAGGATTTGATCCAGATATGATAGACATTTCGGCACCCATTATAGGGTCCTCTCTCAACCAAAATGCACGCCCGGCTGCAGATGTTGCCTCCTTCATTGCCATCATTTGACCGAATACTTTTGCCTGTACATCACCAAAAGTTATACTTCGCTGTCCACCCCAAAGAACCTTCGGTGCTTCAGCAGTTGCAACCGCAGACATTTCAGCGATATCGGCAACTAGCGAAGACCAAGTGCCGACGGTATTTTTTAAATGCGTGCGCCAGCCGGAAAGCATACTGTTTATCCAAACTTCATGCACCGAGTCTGTAAATCTTTGAAATTTACTTAATTGTCTTACTTGGTTTGCCCTTCTGGGAAGGTCCGTCTCTTTCTTATAACCATCGACGATTTCTCTAACTTTTTCTGTGCCGCCGACATCCGAAATTAATTTAGCGTAATCGCGTTGTATTAAAACATTGTCATCTCTTGCCGGGATACGAAAAGCACTCATTGCTCTTGCAATATCAGTTTGCGCCCCTTTGTACTGGCGCTGAATATTGGCAACCAGTTCCGCCTGCTGCAGCCATTGAAATTGTGCTTGCTCTGTTGTTACGCCTTCGGGCAATTTGCGTGATCCATCTACAAAATCCGCCAGCTCGTCAAGTTTGCGTATTTCGAATATCAGTAAATCTTTAGCCGCGACCATTTGGGCGGCAAGCTGGCCGGGTTTACCATTCTCCAGATTGAATGCGCCGCTAAGAAACCGTTTCTTCAGTTTTTCCGGGTTCTCTCCCAAAACGTCGGCTAATGCGCGGGTCTGGTCTAAAGAAATCGCTTTCTGTTCATCAGGGCTTAACGCATTCAATTTTTTCTGTATCTGTTCGCCGCTTGCGGCAATATGGGAATAAATGTTGCCTTCATTTGGAACTTTGACTTCCATTCCGGCCTGTCTGCCTTTAACCCGTAGTCCGGCAATTATGCCGTCTTCCAACACAGTACCAGCCCGTATGCCGCTCATCCATGCGTCATAATCGTCGTTGCCGAGCGTCAACCATTCTTTATAAGAACCATTGCGCTCCATCTCGCTCTGTATGCTTGGCGGCAAGGGCTGCGGTTCACCGTCTGCGTCCATACGTGCAACAGGTCCGACGTCCGGCTCCCCAATTGTTTTTTCACCGGAAACAGATTCGTCGACTTTTTGTTGTGCCGACTTCGGCTGACTTTCCGGTGGGCCGAGGTCGGTGACACTGCTTTTGTGCTTTGTTAAAAACTTGTTTGCTTCTTCGACAGTTCCAAAACGTCCCAAAACTTTATCGGTTGTTCCATCTACAACTTCAAATCCACCAGCGCGGTTTTCAATAGTATACTGTAATTTCGGGTCAATATTTTTTACTGCTGTTTTTTCTAATTCTTTTTGTCTTTTTAGACGTTCAACGCTTTTTAAATACGCACTTCCGAATGTTTGCCGACCAGTGAGGGCACCACTAATAATTCTTGCTCCGGCTGGAGAAAGCGAATTAAAAACGCCTGCCACTTGAATTTCTTCGCCTTCAAATTCAGTCGTTTGTCTTGTCATATCAAGCGGCACTAGTCGTTCATCATCACGCAATGGAGATTGATCGTATTCGCTCTGTACGTCTTGAAGTTCAAACGCTTGTTTTGTCAGCATTTAATTTTCCCATAAAAAAACCCACCAAGCGGTGGGTACAGATAACTTTTATTAAATTGTTTTATTTAATCGGCTTCTTGGTTTACCGCTGCTGCGCCTGTGGTGACTGCGCCACCAACAGACATCAGCGGAACACCTTTCTTCATCACTGTTTCACGCATTTTTTTCGTTATAGGCAAAGTCCAAATTTGTATCGGAACATCTAATTCTCCGGCAATTGTATAATTACCGTCAGCAGAGGCTACAAATTCTTCCGCCTGTCGACGGGAGGCAAATGCGTCGAAAGGCTCTCCATTCTCAAGAACGACGTAAGGTCTATCTATCGGTCCTTTTGTTAATTTATCTGATTCAATTGTCGTCGTACCGACTTTTGCACCAAACTTTTTACCAAACTTATTAGCATAATTTCTTATACGTTGGTCGTAAAAATCTGCCATCCATGTGCCACCGAGTTCCAAATCAACGCCTGCATAATCACGACCGTCTGGATATTTGACAGCGTCTTCAATGGCTCTATTGGCTAAATCTTTGCCAACCAATTCGGGCAATTTGTCCTCTGTAACGAGTTTTCTAACACCTGGGTCAGCCGTAACGTAATACTGCCCGTCCTTTGAGCCACCACGAATTTTTTTAATGCGGATTTCGTCAACCCACTTGCTCAAATCATACCGCTCGGCCTGTAGTTTACCTGGCGTCCAGGCCACACTATCGTAGCCTTCTTCCGTTGCCATTCTGACTAATCTGCGAAAAGTCATTTCAGCCCAATTTTTCTTAAACGGCGTATCTCCAGCTTTTGTAAGGCTCGATGTAAATTCACTATCAATTTGTCTAATCTTTTTGTGGATAGACTCAAACGCTTTATCGCGTTCGGCTGTTAAATATAAATATCTGTTTCTTTCAGCATCAGTCAAACCATCCAAACTTTCTGCGATACGCTTATTTGTTAAACCCTCCAATTCAGGAAATTGTTCTTTTTCGATTCTTTCCAATTCAGAAAAAATCTCTTTCCTTTGTTCTTGCAGACTTTTTTGTTTTTCGCGCAGCTCTGGTGTTCGATAACCTGTTCTGTGTCCTGTCTGATGCCAATCGCTTTGGATTTCCTCTGCAAATAAAATACGCTCACCGTTTGGACCCGTACGGTCGTTAAGGCGCAAATGCGCGAGAACATTTTCTTCTGGAATATGGCTTTTGCCAAAAAAACCTACGTCTATTCTTGGCTGGCCTTCAACTCCGTCTCTGGGCGTAATCAGCTTGAGGGCGATTTCACGGTAGTTTTGACCACCTGGAAGGACTAACCCCGGTTGATCGAATCTCGGTACTTTGCCCCGCTTATTTCTAACTGCACCCGAAATTCGTCTGTCTAAGTCACGAAACACCATATTTTGTGCGGTGGCCGGATCGAGGCCAGCAACACTCAGCGCAGATACCAATTCACCCCCTACAGTAGCTAATTCGCTACCGTCGTTCGGCATATTTCGGTAACGATCTATTAATGGTTGAATTTCGCCTGCCCTCTGATACAACATCTCGTCATTATTAATTAATAACTCTATTTCATCAGCTGTCTCTCGCTTGCCGGTTTCAAAACCCCCGGCTTTTGAATATACAACTTCTTCTACCTCAATGGCGTTAGCCTGCACAAAATCTTTAATTTCCTGTTTGCTGACTTTTTTCTTTCCTTTTAAAAACTCGTCTAAACCTATCCAGGCCATTTCTTCGGGTTTTACCCCTACGGTTTTTGCAATCATTTGGCGCATCTGCACCGCACTGCCTTTTTCCATCGGTAATTCGTCGACTGCGCGGTTGACAGCAGAATAAAACCCTAATGGGCTTAAATCGGTTGCTTCTTCAACAACTTTTTCTGGTGCGTCTTTCAGCGCACTCACCATACCCCCTGGTGTGACATCCTCAGTACCCAAACCAACAGGTGCTTTTCCGCGACGCACATCGCTTACAAATTTTGCTACAGAACTTACAGCTGGCCCCAACCCTGCCGATAGTACAGCGCCACCGCCAAACCCAAGCCCAGCTGCTGTTCCAACCCGTGTCCAATCAACCTCGAAAGGTTCATCCGAGCCGCCGTGTTCTAAAACTTGGGCAATATAATCAGCCGAGCCACCGTAGGCGGAGCCTTCGGCACCTATAAAACTCGCACCCAACGCTGTACGCATTAATCGCTTGCCCATAGATTGACGCAAACCTTTTGCACCGCCCTGGGCCAGTAGATTTTTGACCACACCCACAGAACCAAGTCCGAAATATGTGCTGGGATTAGCTAGAATATTTTTGATAAACCGAATAGTACCGCGGCCCGTAAAATCTCCAAGTTCATGGTACCTTTCTAATAGCGTTGCCTGCGCCAATGCTACTTCTTGGGGTAAATCATCGACATTCAAATAACCACGCAACATGCCTATATCCGAATACATCAGCTGTGCCGCCCATTCCAGACCAAACCTGGAGATATCTTCGCCCTGCACCTTATCGGCTTCTGCCAGACGCTTTTTCTCTTTTTCAGCTGCAGTCTGGTCGGCGAACAAAGCGTATGCCTGCCGTTGTATGCCCAGATGCGGCATAGGGTCTGTCTGGTTACCTGACGTTGAGGCCAGATTCCCCACCTGTTCGGCCCGTTCAAGGTAATCATAATCGATTTGGTATTCGCCTCTTTTATGCACCCAGTCGTAAACCCGTTGTGCCTCGGTGTTAAAAACATAACCAAACTGTAATCTTATATCGGTGCCTTCTTTATACTCAATGTCATTCAGATAGATATCTTCCAAATTGACCGGCTCGTCAGCAGCTATTAGTGGTGCATCTGTTTCGTATGTTATATTGGGATCGACATCACCAGCAGCGGCGACATTTGCATATGTGTCTGTTTCCTTAAAAGCGTTATTGTATTCCTCGTTTATATAACCATCTATAAAATCGGTTTCGTCGGGGGTTGTTGTGTGTACATAACGAGACGCATTTGTCGGTGTTTTATCAAACGGCGTAATTACAGGTCGTGTCATTATTTCCCCATACCTCTTGTTTTATAATTATCTGTTTCGTTTTCGTCAGCAGATGGATTGCCCCCCATCCACTCAGGTACGACATCGCGGACCCAATTCTCGATCTCTTCTAAAAATTCTCGACCCGCTTCGTTTTCAGCGTTATTCTGCTCTTCAGGATTGTCCTCTTTTTTTGCATCTTTTGGCTTCGGTATCGGTTCGTGTTTATATCGAGAAAGAAACTTGATCTGCCGATTCATTTCATACAATCGGCGTGCTGTCAGGCGCTGCTGCGGTTTAATTTTATTCTGGCGCTGCAGCATACCAAGGTCGTCAACCGTGGGCGGTATTCCATCCTCTCCTATCAGTGCTTCTTTGGGCAGCTTTTTTCCTCTTGCCCAGAGAGATAACTGGCGCTGTGCATCTTCCAGGGTCACTGGAGTCAGCAATGTTTTTAAACGCTCGTCTGTCAGGTCCATGCCCGGTTTGTAGCCAAGCACATTCGCAATTTCATCATTAAAATTTCTGATAATATTTAGGGCGACTGCTTTTTGCTTTTGTGGGTCGAAATGGCGCACGATGGTATCATAAAATGCTTGCGCAGGCCGTTTGTTTTCGATATTGACCAATCCATCATAATATTTCAGAGCCAATGCAAGGTCGACTTTTTCCGGGCCATCTTTTGAGGAGACTTTCATTATGTTGTGCATCATTTTTTGCATGGGATCAATTACGGTGTCGCCGAGCATGGTACGTAAGTAAATTCTGAACTCGTTAGACTGTTCTGTCTGTTCAGTTTTACCGCGCCGCTGTTTCACCCGCGACTCCAATTCCAAGTAAAGTTTGCCGCCGATACGCCGCGTATCGTATTGTTTTTGAAAATCAGTTGTTATTTGATCGAGTTCGCCTTCCGACATCGCCTCATTTATCTGTTGGAACATTTCGATGCTATAATCCTGATCTAAAATAGTGTCTTTCCCGTCGATCATTTCGAGAAGTGCTCTACCGTCATTTGGTGTGACAAAGTCCCTCTTTGCCATCCCTTTTAGCACCTCATCTCGAATATCATCCATACTTTCCGGCGGTTCCACGTCGTTTGCCAGTGCTGCCCGAGTAGCTAATATCCGTGCTGCGGTGTTTTCAAAATTCTCTTTTCTCTTTTTATTATACTTTTTATCTTGTCTTTTTTCTTCGCTTTCTATTCTTGCTATTTCTCTGTTGTTTAATTGATCGCCCCGTTTCGATACTTTTACCATCAATCTACCAACGTCATCGGCATCAAAACTTTCCCATTCACCTGTTTCTAGGTCCGATAATATGGCATCTGCGTCTTCTGGTGTTTTTGAATTTGCATATCTTGCGTTGAAATCGTGCGTATCGATCCGTTTTGCTGACTTTTTCAGTTCTGTTTTTGTAGCCTTTTCCCCAAAATTTCCCCATTCTGCCCAGAATGCTACACGCTGGTTTAACTCCTTTAATTTTTCTTCTTTTCTTCGGCCACCGGGCATTGATGCAATCTCGCGTTCCAGAACCGTTATGTTTTCGATGAGAACACCGTTTGCGAAATCTTTGTAACGTGCTCGCAATGACGCCGATATTTCGGGCATGGCCGCGGCAATGTCTTTGTGTGCCGAGGTTAAAAAGCGTTGGCGGGTTGTCCTGTTGCTGATTCCGGCGGCTTGTGTTGCGGCCAGGTTATATAATCCGGTTTCCATAAACTGCCGCTGTTGTTGGTAAGGTCTGATCTGATGGGCAATTTCTATTACACTATCCGGCACACCGGGACGCGGATATTGTTTTGAATATGTATGGTCTGTCCATTTATCTACGGGTTGTTCTTTTGCCAGTTGTCTCGTGTCATTGAGCTTGTCTCTGAAATTATTTTCATTATGCGCTTGCGTCGCGGCACGCTCTGTCACCAATTCTTTCTCCAGCCAGCGTAGGCCCTCAGTCTGTATCCTGCCGCCGAGGTCTGCCAAAGCCGCGCCGGGTGCGCTTAATGCACTCGGGTTGGCACTGACATTGAGAAACTGTGCGCCTGCCTGTTTAGGAAAGGTTGTCTGTCTTTGATATGTGGGTATTTTCATACTAACTCAACAATGATGCTGTTTTGGATACGCCCGAAATGAATGCGCCGTATTGCCGGTATTTACCGGCTGTCAAATAGTTGCGTGCGTAAATCATTTGCAGATCCGCCTCCAGCCGCTGGTCTACGCCTTTTTCCCTAAACGCCTGTGCGTCCGTCTCAGCCGCCATCAGACGGGCGGCTTTTTCCTCGTCGAATTGACGTGCATTTTCTTCCTCGACGAGTTGCGCTGTGCCGGTACCCGTCATCACGCCGCTTTTCGCGTAAGCGACATTCAGCGAACTTTGTAAATCCCGGAAACGATCCGCAGCCTCGGCTGTTTCAATTTTGTTTATCAGCAGGCGGTGCTCGGCCTGTATGTCGGCAGCTTCCGCGTTCCGTTTCGCCACTGCGGCGTTGTGCCGTGCGGCTGCCGCCTGCCCCTGCGCGGCGGCTTTCGCCCCCCTCATTTGCATAAGTGTGCCGATCGCGCTCGCGCCGATCGACAATGGTAATGCCGCAGCTCCCATAATTACCTCTTAATTTTTGCGTATAAAATATGGTCTGAACCGTCAGGGCCGTATTTTTTCAACAACCCTTCGCGCTCAAAACCCAAAAACTCCAAAAACCGCTGTGCTTTCGGCAGATCAGCTCTGGCTGTTGCCTGCACTCTTCTGAAATTAAATTTTTCGGTCATCTGTTCCAAATTGCTTCTAATCAGCTTAACAAACATTTTTTTGTGGCTGCTCACCAGATTTGAGGGCATTACCCACGCTTCGCCCAAGCCTTCCCAAATTGGAAAAACGCCGCCTGATCCGAGTAAATAACCATTTCGGATCACTGAAATTCCATGCCCCGGCACCGACAGATTATGAACATGGCTGTTAAATAAAAATTTTCTTTCGGCGGCCGTCATAGTATTTTCGTCGGCCAAATCTTCCGCGTGCTCGGCCCGAAACGGTATTAATTTAAAATCAATCGTAGGTTTGGACACGGGCAAAAATTGCCAGCAGCGTCATCGGCAGCGGCAGATCCTGTTGCACAATCACGTAGCCGTCCTGGTCGTATCCGGCGGGCATTTCTAATTCAACATCGCCTGTGAAAAGCGGTATGGCGACATCCATTTCATCCGCACCACTGCGAAACGGTATTCTGTCAAGACCTGTGGTGCTTGCCCCTACCCGCGCATTAACGCTTCGGTACAACCGTAACACAACATCATCAATCCGCTTGATTTTACCCTGCGCCGTGCCGTCGGTGGCACCGGCTTCAATACGCATTGTTTTCAATGTGCTGGCATAACCCAAACCGACATGCGCCTTGGTCACAGCGTGGTCGAGAGTGATTGCACCAGAGGCTACTGTCTTGAGGGCGTGATTAGCCCCATTTGCATTAATGGCGACACTTTCGCCTTCAAGATGGCCCAGGCCGCTTAAACTGGTTGCGCTGCTCCCCGAATATGTAAGGCCGCTGTCGACAAAAAACGCATCTTCGACGCCGCTTCCGAAATCGAAGTTATTAATATATTCGACTGTGCGGCTTGTCGCCCCGTTTATCGTCCGCTGCACGGTCATCCAAAGCTCGTCTTCGTTGGTGCCTGGAATTGAGCAGATACTTTCCACCAGGGCATGGCTTTGATCGGTGGTCGCCAGACGTGTTGTGTCCGATGATGCAACACTGAGAAACCCTGTTCCGGCCCGTGCTGTCTCGGTAACGGTAACAACATTCGCGGCTGGATTGGCGACAGTAAAATCAGCATGGGCATTGACCGCCGTAAAAATATTATCAGCTGTCGTATCGTTACTTTCGTTCGGCCTCCAGCCTAATGTTTCGGCAGGCGCATCGCCGGATAACGCTTCGCTTGTGAATATGACTGTCGTACCGTCTGATTTTGTGAGAGTAAGCGTTGTGCCGACCGCAATATTGGCATAATCCGTTACCGTGATTGTACACGCCCCGGAAACGCCGCCTATAATGTGGCGGTGCCAGCCGACGACTTCTTCTTCGCGGCGGTATGTCATGCCGAGAAGCACGCCGTCCGAGCGGACCGCCCAGACAATGCTGTCGGGTTCCTGTTGGTAGGCAATTTCAGTCAGTCCCCCTTCGGTCACATGCTCGGCAAGGATCGTTAAATCAGGTGCAACGTAACTGTCTGAGTTAAAATTATAGACAAGTTCCCGCAGTTTGCGCGATGCACGCTGGAGAAACAACACTGTTGATCCGACCTGGACAGGCTGTATGTCCGCAGCCCCGAAAGCGGATTGTTGTTTAATCTGGATATTTGTCGGCGATATCGGTTCGTCCGTACCGCCCGCCCTGACTGAAAACTCGCCGCCCGACGTACCTATGAGCAACGACCGGGAACTGGATAAATAGCGGATCACATTCACTTCGTTACTGCCCAGGGTGTATATGAGAGCATCACCGTCGGCAGTCCCGGCCGTAAAGTTTTCAAAATCACCGGAGTTAGAGAAAAAGACTGTTTGAGGCTGTTCTGACGTTCCGGCCAGAACCAGTCTCTGTTCGTAAAAGGCGATAGCACTCGGATAGCCCGTTTGAGGCGAAAATGCGCCCAGCGCCCATTCGTCGTCGGCAGCTAACTTGCCGACGAGCGTAAATGACGAGCCTGCCGATTCCGCCGCAACGTCATCAGACGGCGAAACAAGGAGCGTGTCTTCTGTAGTTTTCACGATAAGGTAATCGCCATTGTTTGAGCTTGTTCCACTCACAGTAATTGTCATGTTGTCAAAAAAGCCCTGTTTGATAAAACTTTTAGCCGTATCGACTATCCTATCGTTATGTTCCAGCCCTGTAGACGACGGATCGCCCTCAACGAAACTAATCGTTGTGGCCGCATAAGTCGGCTCCAGTTCAGCCGTATAAAGATCGTTCTCCAAAGCCGTAGCCGTAACGCTGGTCGCACTGCCGCGTGCCGTTATTTCAGCGTATCCGTGGTGGAGTTTTACAATTCGCCCGACATCATTCGCCGTAAAACCGTCGCCGCCGTTTATGCCTGTGGCGGCACTCGCAGTAATTGTAATGGATGAACCCGTTCGATTATTGGCAGTCAGTGTTGTCGTCGTTGTGTTGGCGTCCAGAAACGGCCCGCGTTGAAAGTCTACATCCGTGATCGTCCACGCGGTATGCGATGTCCGTGCGATTTTTCGGATAGGGTGGCTCGGATGGGCTACATACATGACATCGGCTGACTGCGCGAATTTCAATGCCGCTAATTGTGAAGTTGTATAGGTTGTTGTTACTTCGACAGCTGCTGCTGGCGAACCCGAAGTGACCTGGCCGCCGTCCTTGAATATCCGAAAACCGTTGTTATAGAATTCAAGAACATATGCCTGGGTCACGTTGAATTGAAACGGCACCAGCCTTGATACCGCCGCGTCCGATTTGGCATCGGCAACGTATTTCGTGCCGGGGCGCCTCGATGCGCCGCCGTGGGGATGGATAAGAAAGTTCTCCAGAGTTTCACAACCGCTGGCAAACTTACTGAGGTCAGTACGTCCCGTCAACCGTCCTGACAGTTCGCCGCTTGTAAAACTTGAAAAAGCGTGGTTGGCACGGGCCATATTAGAGCCTTGCGTTCACGAATGTGTCGGATTGGAGACTGCCGCTCACCGTCACATTCTGAATAGACCCCGGCGTTCCTTCTGTCGCGTCAATAAACCGGGCCTCGCTCAGTTTCGACTCGTATAGCGTGTATAATGTTCCAACCAGGCTGGTGGACTGCACAAGGGCAAAAGCGGTATCTGCGGCCAGCCGTGCCGCTATTGTTTCTATCAGAAGCTGGTCCCATTCGTTGGGATCGGTTACACGGGCTAAATAAATAAGGTTAAGCGTGTCCTCGTCGCAGTGGATTTTTCTGCCTTCAACGCGAAAATCAACGTCCAGGTAATCCAGTCTCAAGACACGCAAACAGTACGGGTCTGTCGGAAGCTGGAACTGGTTCGTAAAACCGAATACCGGGCTTTCGGTGTCGGCTGCCAATGCCCTTCTTGTAACCAAACAGTTCCACGGATGGGCGCGGAAAACGGCATCTCGAACATAATCAAAACGCTGGTTTGTCAGCCTTGCACTTTTTGAATCTTCTGACCGTGCAATGATATTGCTGGCCCCGACCATGTTTAATGCTGAGTTAATAATGTCGACTTCACTCGCCATTTGTTTCTCCTAAAAATATAAGTAGTACAGTTCTATCGCCTTCATGCGGCAAGACGCGGTGCTGCTGATCGCTGCTATAAATGATCGCAGATAAATAATTGTTTTTGTATTCTTCAAACGGGTCGCTAAATTGAAACGCACCACCGACATAATTACTCGGCGGCGTCAGCCCGACGGAAGCTGACATTCTGCACCAGAGCATGTGGTTGCTGTCGCCCGTATCAACATGCCATTCGTGCCCTGCTGGATTGCGCTCGATTGTTGCGTAGCTTTTTTGTGTAATAGTTACAGCACCCAAACGCATCATTCCTTCAATGACCTTTTGGATAGCAACAGTATTAAGGGGTATTTTACCTAATGCCTGTTTCAGTTCGCCGACCTCGGCTGGCGATAAGATATCTTTAAGTATTTTCCGCAATAGAAATGAAGGAAGGGCGCAAAGCACCCTTCCCCACTTTCCTAGTTAATCGACAACGTAGGTTATTAAAAACGATAGATCGCCAGCGGTATCACCAGCAGCATCGGTTTCGATGCCTACCAGATAATGCCCGCCTGGGTCTGTGCTGTCGCCAGCATCTTCCCAGACACGTTGGCCCATCAAGTTAATATTCCTAGCTTCGAACGCAACTTCCGTTCCTGTTAGCACTGCAGCCCGTAAGCTCGTATCTGCGCTGCAATAACAGTCAACATCTTTTGCTGTAACATTACCATCGGCTGTATATAGGCCGACGTGCATTGTCACGGTTGAGCCGCTGTCGAGATCATCATTGTAAATTTTGATGCTCACAACCGCTGCATTGGTTGGAATAGGCGCCAACATAATCGTATCGCCAGCAGATAAATCGCCTGCCGCCAATGCGATCGTGCCGCAAGCAGTTCGCATCCGGCCGTGGAGAGTACGGCTTGGATTCATCACTTGTGGGTCAGCTAAGAAATTTGTGACAAGATCTTGATTGACATTAGCCATTGCTCATCACTCCTATTCGCTGCACAGAATTTGAACTACTTTTTCTTCTTCCATGCGTGTTGCACCGAAGGAGGAACACACATAAACCTGTGTGCTGTAGCTCTTATCTGCTCTTGGACCGATCTCGGTTTTGAGGTCTTTCCCCATTGCCAAGGTTATACCGTCTTCCGCAAATGCCAGAACCTGGCGTTGGCTGGAAGCATTGGTATTCAGTCGGGTTGACGTTATGAACTCAAAGCCCATGAACGTATTAATCTCCCCTTGCACTAGTGCTTTAACAGTATTGAAGTCTGCACTGGTTACAGTTGAATCGTTCAACAGGTCTTCTATCTGTTCTGGATGAACAGCTATAAACCGTTTGATCGACGGGTCGACGTTGTTCTGGTCAAGTATTTTCTTAGCATTGACCAGTTTGGCAATTGTCAAGCCAGCAGCTGGCGAACCAACGGCTACGATTTGACCAGCTGGTAGACTTGTAGAAGTCGCACCGGCTTTGCCTGTTAGTGCTGTACCATCAGCGGCGTCAATAATGGCGTCGTCAATGGCCCGTCCAATGGCATACGCGGCTGCGTTTGCATATGAACTTGTCGGATCGATGAGCATTTGCACTTTATCGGAATCGTCGATTAAGTCAGCATATTCCCAGTGATCCATAGTTACCATTCGTCTTGAATGGGGTGTTTCAGCAAGCGGGGTGTCCCCGTGCCTGCTGGTCTTCTTTTGCGCCACCGCAGAACCGACCTGATCGAAGAACGCCTTCTCACCAGTCACCGATTCCTCGCGGACGGCACGTCTCAGTAGACTGCCCTTTTGTTGTGACAGCATTTGCACATTTGCGCTAAATTGCTGAACAAAGGCAGTCGTAATTTGTGTACTCATTCGCACACTCCTTTCGACATTGTTTGAACATTAGCGGCTACCTGGCGTATGCCAGACCCGTGCTTTCTTTTTTTGCGAGGGCTACATGCTTGTCTCGGCTTTCATCTCCGTCAATCGCTTACCGGCTGTCGCTTTTCAGTAGGCTTTTGACAGTGACGATCAAGCAGCAGATTGTTCGTCTGGATAAATCTCCTGCATTAATCTCTGCACCTTGGTTACAAAATCCTGGTGCTGGGGGTGCGACCGATCCCAATAGGGCGAATCAGGCCGCTGTAATTCGTTTATTTCAGTTTGCGCTTCGGCTGGTGTCATCGCACTGCTTTCGCGGTTGCCGACCACTTTGTCTTCGCTGACATTGGAGTGTATCCAGCTTGCCGCGTTAATCAGTGTTTTGACGAAGGCCGGGTGGTCGCGGAGCGGTACACCGTCATCGAGGACAAGATCGCTTAAACCGTCTTCCGCGAACTCCTCCAGAAAGTTATTTCCGTAGCCGAGCCTTTCATCGTAGGCGTTGCCGTATTCTTTCTTTAAATCAGCAACGGTCTGTGCTTTCGCCGCTTCGATATCGACGCCTGGCGCCATCGCGTTATTGGCAAATTCAACGTAGCTTTGACTCAGTGCCTGCGCTTGTTTGTTATTCAAACCAACACCATGCGCGGCATCCTTAAACCAGGAAACAAAGTCGTCGTTGATCTCTGTATTCTCCGGCGTCTGGGAAAAATCAAGCTCGTAACCGCCGCTTTCTTTCGGCCGGCCCAGTCGGTCGTAGACTACATTCCAGTCGTTTTCATCAGCCCATTTGCCGGGCACCGGAACTTTATCCGCACCGATCATGCTTTGTGCGTGGACATAGGATTTCGCCAATGCACCGACATCGCTGAACGTCTCAAGGCTTTGATGGCCTCTGATATCTTCCGGTAATTCGTCTTTCCATGTTACTGCTACCTCTTCAGACGGTGCCTGCCCGGTTTCCGCCGGAGCTTCCGCTACCTGTTCGTCAGCCATTTTTACTCTCCTTCAGTTGATTGAATGTCCTTCATTAAACTCTGAATCATTAAAACGACCGATCTTTGGCCGTCATTAAACGCTGAATCGCAGCAACGCTCTGCATGAACAAGGCTGTGTATGTGAAACCGCCTCTGCAAATCATCGAGAACGATTTGCCCGTCATCCGTATTGAACAGGGCTTTATACGTTGCCCTCAAATCTTCCGGTGAAATCATCATCATACGCCGCCTGCGACCGCCTGCAGCGCAGCGCCTGTTTCGTCGCTCATGCCGTCCACCGCTTTCAGAGCCGGGGCGGCATTTCCGGCGGCTTCAGCCGCCTGCATCGCCTGCTGCATCTGGGCCTGCTCCTGCTGCTGTTGCTGGCGCTCTGCCCGCAGTCCTTCAATTTCCATAGAGCCACGAACGACTGTTGCTGGAATACCCAGCACCTTAATGGTATGGCGTGCCAACCCGTCGATATCGATATGGTCGATTACGCTCGGATCAATGCCCATGAGTGGCTGAAGCATTTCGATCATCCGCACAACGCCCTGCACTTCCGACTGTTTCTGGGCTTTGGCAAGGGGTGAGACATATTCGATGTTAATATTGGCCGCATCCAGCATCGGGGGCGCTGGCGGTAATTGTTTGGCGCGAAGCATAATATTCCAGCAGCGGTTAATCAGGGGTTGCAGCATTTCCGCCTGGAGCCTGCCGAGCACGGGGCCGAGCAGGCGCATCTTTTCCTCGGTACGCTGCAAGACTTCGGTCGCCGTCATTTGCGGCCCCTGCGCCATGATTAATTGGTCGACATAAAACGCCGCACGGATGGCCTGGCGTCTCTGTTCCTCCATTTGCAGGCCGAGAGGATTGTTGGCACCGATATTAAGCGGCTCCAGCCTGTCGCGTGTTCCAGAGCGATAGAAGTTCAAGCCGCCGGGCACGGTACGTATCGGTAGCATGAAACCATCATCGGGCACCATTAACGGCGGGTCCACCTGTTTCTGCGCCGCCCGTAACGTAACCTCGCTCATTTTGGATAAGACCTTGGTATCAGCAAGGGCATTCATGGAAGGGCTTCTTCCGTAGCCCAGTTCGTAGCTGCTTTTAAGCCATCTCGGTATCAGGTAAGGAAGTTCGTCGTAACCGCTTTCCGAGAGAATAATTTTCTGGTCGGGTTCGAGGTAAAAACTGGCAAAAGGTTTATTGATCTTATTTATTTTTCCCGCATCCCGCTCGTCCCTCGGCATCACGACATGCAGAACAGTGACCTGTTCATACGGGTCGCGTTCTTCTGTCTTTAAAATGGTATCGCCCACATTCTCCGCGCCGAATTGTTTGACGGCTGACCGGGCGAACATGCGGAACTCGCGGTACACCGTATCAACCCGCCCGTTCTGGTCTTCAGCGAGGTAACATTCGGCAATATGGCGTGTGGAAAAACGGAAGCTTTCGTTCTTGTCCGGCTCGATCATCATTACGCCTGTTCCGAACAGAATAAGGTCGTCGTACAGTTCGTGAATCTGTTCCTGGAAATTAGAGCGGTGGAAGGCGGCATAAAGCACATCTTCGGTGCTTTCAAGCCATTCTTTCGCCTCATCGTCAGCGTTCATTTGCGCTTCATCGAATTTAAGGCTAAACCAGGGCGTGCTCATATTGGTGAGCATACCGTGCAGGCTTGCCGACAGAAGTTCGGCGGCATTAATCGCCGTGCCGTCAAAAATAAGCTCGGTGCGTTTGTTTCCAGGCGTTTGCTGTTTCTTGGTAATATCGGCTTTCCGGGGCCGCATATAATCGGCGATTTCCTGCCAGTGGCTTTCCCAGGTCTTGCGCTGGTTCCGCAGGCGGTCAAGACGCCTTATCAGCATATGTGCCGTTTTGTCAGCTGCCATTTATCACGCTCCTAATAGTTTCTTTTTAGCCACAGATCCGCCGCCGACAATACCGAAGGGGGTTGTCAGGATGGGCTGGCCGCCCGTTTTGAGAACGGTTTTATCTTCGTCGTCAGACATAATTCCCTTCGCCGACACGACGGGGCGCGGTTTTATGTTGCCGGGCGTTTTCTTGGCCGGTGCCGCAGCGGCGGGCGCGGGCTTGACGACGGGTGTTGTCGGAACATTTGCGGTGACCGCCCCGGTCGTTGAAACATAACGATGCCCGGCAGGTGTTTCCCACCTGCGCCAGCCGGACGGCAGGGGAATTTTGTCAGAACGCTGGCCTGTTTTCGTATTGACGTAGGCGGCAGGGATCATTCCCCGCCCCCTGACATACTTCCAGCCTCTGTCGGCGGCATCCTGACTAAGCATTGCGGGCATCAGTCGCCTGCCAGCAAACTGGGTTTCGTAACGCTCATCTCATCGACCGTAAGCCCCTGCGGGCCTGTCAGGATCGTCGATGAAATGCCCTTGCGCCTCTTTCTTTTTTGTTTAGCGATTTCTTTTTCTGATGTGCCGACGGCTTCCACTGGCTTAAACGGGGGTGGTGGCGGTGGCGGGGGTATCGGAGGCGGCGGTGGCATTTTTGGTGATTTGAATAAACTGCTCATAATGAAGCCCGGTGGTTGTTTTCAAGTGGGTTATAGGAACTGTGTGCAAAATTCTGCGGCGGTGTACCGCTTCTGTTGTCATCGCGCAGGGCGATGGCCGCGTAGCGGAACGCATCGGCGGCATGGCTTGACCAGTCGTGGGTCACGGATGTTCTGAATGTCCGGTTCCGCTCGTCGTATTTCCTGTGATAAAACCGCAAAGCCTCCAGTCCTTTGGCGCAATTCTCGCGGTCAAACCAACAGCGCGGTATCATCAACTTACCCGCGTGCAGGCCGTCTTCCAGAGGCAGCTTGGGAACTACCCGAAAATTGATTCCCAAATCATACGCAATCTCTCGGCGGCTTTTTCCGCTGCCCATTTCACGGACCTCGATATCGTGCGGAGCATGGTGCGTACCATACAAATACCCTTTTTCATCAAGAATACGGGCATAGAAAGGCAAGCCCTCGCCCCTGTTCTCAAAAAAATCAATAACATGAACGGCTCCTTTGCCTGCTAATTGCGTAAACCAGATGCTTGTTGCGTCACTGACGCCGAGGTCAAAGTGTGTGTCCACCCGCAGCGCGGGATTATAGGGTACATGACAAACCTGTCCCTTTTCCTCGATTTTCTGGATTTCCTTGCCGAATATCGCACCGGGGACCGCCGCGATAAACGAACACTCGAACTCCTGGTCGTATTGCTCACTGGTCATGGCCCCTTTTGCGGCCAGCAGTTCTTCTTCTGCTAAAATATTTGTTTCGCTGGCCTTAAACATTGCGGAATACCAGTCGTCTTCAGACTGGGCCAGCTGCCAAAGATCGAAAAACGCATTGTGGCCTCTCGGCGTTCCGATAAAAATCGCATAGCCGCCCCGATCTGCCAGTGCAGGCCGTATGACCTCCGGGAAGACGCTTTCCGGCATGTCCGCAACCTCATCCATGACAACACCGTCCGAATAGATGCCGCGCAGTCTTGAGGGATCATCGCCGCCCAGAAGCGTTATTCTCGCGCCGTTGGGCAAATCACAGCGAAGCTCTGTTTCGTTGAATTTTACGCCTGGTATTTTGCCTGCAAATTCCTTTACATAATCCCAACTAATCATTTTTGCCTGCCGGTAGGTGGGCGATATGTAATGGAAGCGCGGCCTCTCGCGCTGGCACATAATTGCATCGCGCAGTAAATGGTTGATTGCCATCACGGTCTTGCCCCAACGCCTGTGGCAGACAACAACGGCCCATCTGTGCTTGGCAAGCTCGGTATGCAGCTGCGCCTGCCCGGAGCGCGGTTTATATGGGATTTGTATTTTCAATCAAGCAGCCCTTTTTTGCCGAACCTTGCCTCATTAATTACTGTGTCACTAATATGTCTGCTGAGTTCGGTTGCCCGATCAGCTGTTTCTTTTCCTGGTGGGCCTTTTACCAAAATGTAATCCCCAGCATCCAATGATGTTTGTAGCGCTTCTTTTCTATTTTTTATTTCATATAGTCCGTCGCGGCCCATTCTTATAGTCGGAAACAAAACTTCACCGCCTAAATCTTCCACATAATCACTAGCTGTTTTAACCGTTGCTCGGCCCAAAGTCGGTGTAGTCCTGTCCATCGCCCGTTGTAGCCATTGTGGGTAAACTTCTGGCATGAGTGCTTCCACACCCTTGCCAGCCAGCATTTTATTTACAGGTGGCATTAGTGGCGCACCGTAAAAGGATCGACCTGGTCAACAGGCAAGAGCGTCCTGAGAAAAGCCTGCGCATCTTCGGGGTCTTCAAAGCCGTCGATAAGTATCGTCAGCCCTGTACCACGCGGTGGCGCTTCAAACGCCCATGCTGCGTACCGGAGGTGTGTGAGTGGGAGTGGCTCCATACTTTGCCTATGTATACGTTATTATGAGTGGCGGTATGTTTTTGGGGGGTACGGGGGGGTCGCGCCCGGAAAACAATATAACTTTTTATGAGCGTCTGATCTTTTATCGTGTGCTCAAGCCAGGGTTCACTAGGTGTTGCTGTTGTTTATGTGCGGGAACTGGTGCAATTAAAAAAGAAAAACTGCTTGGGGTATGGCTAGCTGAGAATGATAATTACTCTCAGGATATTACTTAGTATGCTAAGTATTTCTCACGCGAAATGATATGCCAGCCGCGCCTCTTAAACTCTGGTCGACACAGCACCAAC
>VTLG01004205.1_pt1 | contig 31769 bp, 38 predicted proteins | sample 4694571 | NCBI WGS metagenome assembly VTLG01 (sample SAMN12604809, study PRJNA352737) | marine metagenome | biome: ENVO:00000447; feature: ENVO:00000209|ENVO:00000569|ENVO:01000036; material: ENVO:00002151; isolation source: viral sequences binned using virsorter ...
ATGATGGATTATATTAATAGTAAGGGGGTTAAATAATGGAACCATTTGGATTGATATTTTGGTGTAAGGTTGCTCTGATTCTTTTAGCTGGAGCAATGGCCTGTTTGGCCGTACAAGACGTGTTTGAAGGTCCTTTAACAGATGAAGAGGATGATGAGAATGTGTCTAAGTTTGGAATGCTAACTTATAATGATATAATGGACCCTGCTATGGACCACGTTCTCTATGATGATTATTCTGAGGATGAGATTTGTTATGCAGATGAACATTTAAGATAAAGGAGAACGAATAATGGAAAAGATAAGTAAAGTAATTCAACACCTAAGCCAGATTGATGTTTCTGGCTATCTAGATAAGAAGGGTAAGTTCTACTACCTACAATGGGCAAAGGCTTGGGAATTTGTTTTAGAGGCTGACCCAGAGGCTACTTATAGTATTACTAAGTTTCCTAATGCAGTATCTGTGAGTACGGTTGATAAGGATGGGTTAACTACTACCACACAGAGGGAACTTGCTACACCATACTTGGAGACCAAAACTGGTTTCTATGTTGAGGTTGTGGTGACTATAGCTGGGAAAGAACATAAAGAGTTATATCCAGTTCTAGACTATAACAATAAGCCTGTTGCTAATCCTAATACCTTTGATATTAATACTAGTTGTAAAAGGGCAATGGTGAAGGCTCTTGCACACTTTGGTCTGGGCCTTAGTATTTTCTATGGAGAAATTAATCGTCTATCTAACCCCCAAGTTGGTAGGCAAGAGGGGGATCAGTTAAATGGTTCCCCTCAAAAAATTGGTAAGGGGGGTAGCCTTAATGTATCCTAAGTTAATATCGGATGCATTATACGGAAGGTTCTATGAAATTGGAGAGGGGATTTTTGTCCCCTCTTCTACTACTGTGACACAATTTGGTGCACCTATGTCTTTTACTCTTTTAAAGTATATTATGAAAGAGGCTGATGGTGACTATGAAAAATATCTAAAGTCATCATCTGATGCACTTGTTGTTGGTACAGATGTACATACGGCCTGGGAGCACTTGATTGAGGGCAAGAAGGTTACCATAGACCCACCTAATGCAGAGATTCAAAGAGCACTTACTTGTCTGTGTATGTTTTACGAGCAGTATCAACCAAAGATTGTTGCTATGGAGACTATGCTATCCCATAAAGATTATGGATATGCAGGTAGAGCAGATACTGTGGCCTATATCGGTGATGACTTGTGGATGCTTGATGTAAAAACATCTAAGGTCCTGGACCCATTTAAATTCAGCCTACAACTTACTATGTATGCGAATCTATGGAATGCTAACAATAAAGAGCAAATTACCAGACTAGGTGTAATTCACGGTAAAAAGAACTATAGAGGCAGTATTCCAGCCAAGAGTACCAAACTACTACACGAGTACCCTTTCGACCAAGAAGGTGTCAAATCGGCCCTATATATGTTTAATAGGTCATATGAGGCCTTTGATAGGAAAGGTATCCTTAAACGGAAACCTAAGTTGAATAATGAATTTAAACTAAAGGGGGTTAAATGATGAAAACTGAAACGATATATAAAGGTAATTGTATAGAGGTGATGAAAGACTTTCCTGATGGATCAATAGATTGTGTAGTAACATCTCCACCATACTGGGGATTAAGAGATTATGGAACTGATGAACAATTAGGATTAGAAAAAACACCTGAAGAATTTGTTGCTAATCTTGTTAAAGTATTTAGTGAAGCTAAAAGAGTATTAAAATCAACAGGAACTTGTTGGATTAATTTAGGTGATAGTTATGCAAGAACACCCTCAAAATGGAGAGATGATTACAAGGGTTCTGGTAAATCTGGTAATACAGGATTACACAAGAATACAATGGGATCTACTGCAAGTTGGGGTAGACCACTACCTAAAGGCATAAAACCTAAAGAGTTGGTTGGAATCCCTTGGCGAGTTGCATTTGCATTACAGGCAGATGGTTGGTATTTAAGGCAAGACATTATATGGGCAAAACCTAATCCAATGCCTGAGAGTGTTCAAGATAGATGCACTAAAGCACACGAGTATATATTCTTATTGACTAAATCACCTAAATACTTTTATGATATAGATGCTATTAGAGAAAAAGCTAATTACCCAAATGATGATAGAGGGGCAAGGGGAGATAGGCGAAGGGGGACAGAGTGTAATTCTATGTCAGGGAAAACAGGGGAAACAAGAAATAAAAGGAGTGTATGGACAATAACAACAAAACCATACAAAGGGGCACATTTCGCTACATTCCCTATAGAACTGCCTACATATTGTATTAAAGCTGGTTGTCCTGAAGGTGGTATTGTTCTTGACCCATTCTTTGGGAGTGGGACAACAGGACTTGCATCACAAGAACAGAACAGGCATTGGGTAGGAATAGAATTGAATGAAGAATATATAGAGATAGCAAAAACAAGGACATCACAGGTTAATTTATTTGTATAAGGAGATTAAATGATAGATCACGACAATCATTATGTTCATATGCTTGAGTGTATAGCTTTATGGGTAACATATTTTACTCTATACGGAATAGGTATATATTACCTACTGGCTTATTTGGGGGTATTATAATGGAAATAATAAAAGGTGATTTTGTAGTTATTCCTGGCTCTATACTTAGGGATGATAATTTATCATTTATTCAAAAAATTATATTCTCTAAAATAGCTAACCTTGATAATGACCAAGGATGTTATGCTCAAAACGAAACCTTCGCACAGATGGTTGGTAAATCTAAAAACTATATTTCCAGAGTTATATCTACCCTTAGAGAGAAGGGATATATCAAGGTTCAACTGCATTACAAACCTGGTACTAAGATTATCGAAAGAAGGGTAATTAAGGTAGATAAGGGGGGTATAGCACATATGTCCTATAGGTATAGCACAAATGGGATAGACCCTATAGCACAAAAGGCAAAGGTATATAGTAATACTAATAGTAAAAAAGAATCTAATATAGAAGACCGTCATTTAAAATTTTCTAATAAGGTATATGCACATTGTGTCAAAAACAACTACCTTGACTCAAATGGACAGATGTATTATCCAGAACTTGTTCAAGAATTTATTGATTATTGGACAGAAAAGAACCACTCTGGAACTAGGATGAAATTTGAGTTAGAAAAAACTTTTGAAATTGAACGGAGAATATCTAGATGGATTAAAAACCATAAAGATTGGAGTAAAACTAATATTAAAAACAGAGAGGTAGGAGAATTTAAATTAGACTCGACTGGGAATGCTTATATAGCATATTGTTCTAAATGTGGTAAATCAGACTTTTATGATAAATACAATATTAGAAATGTTGATAGTACTTGTTGTAAAACTAAAATAGAACCTAAAAGGAGAACAGATGAGCAGGAAAAGGGAAATAGAGGCTCTGTTGCAGGACTTAATGCCTAAAGAGTATACTATTATGAAGAAGATTGGTGCATTATACGATGATCTAGAAGAGACTAAAAAAGAGTTACACAAAGAGAAAAGACAGAATATGCTTAAAGATGATATGATTGCTAACCTTTGTGCAAGATTAAAAAGTTTTGAAAAAGCTGGGGCATAGAACTGGTTATTACAAGTCGTACTTTAAGTGCGAGATGTGTAAACAAATGAGTACTGGGTTTACATATCAGTATAGGGCGACTAAGATGATACCAGATTACGATCCACCATTGCTGGGACCAGTTTGTAGGAAATGTTGTTATAAAGAGTACTACGGACACAAACAATCACCCAAAAAAATGAAGGAGAAAACCCTAGATGAAATTCCAACCAGCAACTGAAGAAGATTTGATATTATCAGATGAAGAAAAGTTTAAGCAAGATATAGAAAATAGTTGGGCCGTAGAATTACGAAAAGACATACGGCAGGAAAAGAAAACCAAAGCCAGTAAGGCAAAGAAAGATTTTGACCCAATAGACTTTATGATTATAAAGATAGGAACCGATATCGTAGTAGGATATATAGAACTTAAAAGCAGGACCTTTGAGAGTAATAAGTATGCTGAGACTATGATAGACCATCACAAGATGGTAGCAATACGGAGAAAGAGTTTCGACTCTGGAAAACCGATTTACCTGGCCATAAGATTTACCGATAAAGATATGGTGTATGAGTATAACCCATCCCATAGATTTAGGATAGAACATAACGGCCGTACAAAAAACACCAGAACTGCATATGATATCAAAGAGGTTGAATATATCCCACTACATTGTTTTAGAGAACTAAAATGAGTTTAAAAGACAATTATACTGTTGAGCCAATAAAACCATCTGAGACATATGATTGGCTATTAAATAAACATTATATGAAAAGATTAACTTGTATATCCTATGCTTTTGGTTTGTTTGAAAATAAAATATTAAAAGGTGTCTGCACTTATGGTTCAGCATTACCTATGGGATTAAGAAAGGGTATATGTGGAACTAAATATCAGTATTTAGTTTATGAGTTAAACAGATTGTGTATTAATGAAGATTTAGATAAAAATGCTTTATCTTATTTTCTTTGTAGAACATTTAAACTTTTACCAAAACCATTAGTGCTGGTTTCTTATGCAGATACAAACCAATATCATACAGGTTATATATATCAAGCAACAAATTGGATATACACAGGACACTCACACACACAATTAGATTGGAAACTAAAAGGTAATGAAGAAATTCACAGCAGAACATTAATGGATGAGTTTGCATTTCAATCTGACAGAGTAAAAAAATTAAAAGAAAAATATGGCGACAAATTATATCAAGAAATGAGAAAGCCTAAACATAGATATATAATGTTTTTAGGTAGCAAAACACAAAAAAAGAATATGTTAAAAAATTTAAAATATAATATAGAGCCATATCCTAAGGGAAAGAACAAAAGATATGATGCAAGTTATAAGCCAATTACACAAGGAAAATTATTTTAAAAGGAGAAGATGATGAAGAGATCAGCGAGTGTGGTTGCACCAGTAGAGCCAAAGAAGGCAACCAAGTCACAATGTGAGATAAGTAGTAGGTATCCGAGTACTTATGAGGAGTTCACAAGAATAAACGATAGGATGCTGGAATTGTTCTGTGATAAACAAGCAGACTATGGGCCAACTAATATTGGTATGGGTAATGCTATTGTAGATGACGATGATGACGTTAAAAAGTCATTACTAGGGCTATCTGTACGAATGAATGATAAGGTTCAGAGATTGCTTAATATCACCTTAAATGATAGAAAGCCGAACAATGAGAGTATTGAGGATACCTTGATGGACCTCGCAAACTATTCTGTTATGGCTTTAATAGTTATGAAAAAGGTATGGGGGAAATAAACAGTTGAATGTCCTAGAGCTATTTGCAGGATCCAGGTCATTTAGCAAGGTTGCTGAAGAAATGGGATGTAATACATATTGTACTGACATTGAACCTTTTGAGGGGATAGACCAAGTCTGCGATATATTTGATTTTGATATAAAAAAAATACCATTCCAAACTGAGGTTTGTTGGGCATCAATTCCTTGTACTACATTTTCAGTAGCATCCATAGGTCATCATTGGACAGGTGGACACAGAGCATACATACCTAAGACTAAAGAGGCCGAAATAGGGTTAAAGATTGTTCAAAAAACAATAGATATAATAACAGAAATTAATCCTAAATATTATTATATTGAAAATCCTAGAGGCTTATTGAGAAAGTTGCCTGTTATAAGATATGCTCCAATCAGACGGACTGTATGGTATTGTCAATATGGAGACAATAGAGCCAAACCTACTGATATTTTTACCAATGATATGTCCTGGATTCCTAGAAATAAATGCTTTAATGGTAATACAAACTGTCATCACGAGCCTGCACCAAGAGGCTCTAAAACAGGGACACAAGGTCTAGCAAACAATTATGAAAGGAGCAAAGTACCCTACGAATTGTGCAGAGAAATAATAGAGAGTTTATTATGTACGGCTGGATAGTAGCACTATGGGTTGTTAGCTTTATAGTTATCCCTATAGCTGTTGAGACAAACAAATGTTTGTGCCCTAATAAAGAGGTGCAGGGTGTGGTGTGTGATTGGAAATCAAAGTCTTGGAGCAAAAAATTTGACCTTGAAACTAAAACATATTACTACACCCTGGAAGATGTTGATAAGTCTGATAACTTTGTGGAAAAGAAAATGAGAGAAAGGTTTTTAAAGAAAATAAAGTAGGAGAATTAATCTCCTAAATAGGTGATTTATTCTACTGAAACTTGCAAAATAGGAAAAAATGTTGTATGAAAACAAAACAAAAACAAAACGAGGAAATACAATGGTAAGGGAAATGTTAACAATGACGATAACCAGAATGGTAAATGATAGTTCTGATAATAAAGTCCAAGCATACTTTGATGTAGATATTAATGGGTTGCTAGTGAGGGGCTTTAAACTGATAAATGGTGTGAATGGGCTTTTTGTAAAAGGCCCCAGCCAAAAAGGTAAGGATGGAGAGTGGTATGATGTTTGTTTCATCCAGGACCCTGCTAGTACTTTGCTACTAAATAAGGCAGAGGAGTTTTATGATCCAGTAGGGAACTACCCACAGAAACCACAACAAAAAAAGGAGATACCTAATGGGCTCAAAACAACCACGAGCACATCTGATGACCTGCCTTTTTGATGAGAACAGTCTCTTAAGAGAGAAACTGAATGTTGCCCTGGAAGGTTTAAAAGCCTACCAGGGTACATCAATGTCAGCAATAGCCGACAAGACACTAGAAGAAATTAAAAAAATCGAGGACAATGGAAAAAATAATAGGTAAAGGGTTTGTAATCACAAAAACCGACAAGTCCAAGAAAATCGCCAAGTATAGAAATATGACAACATACAATGCCTGGAAAGCATCGGCCAATGAGGCATCTGACGATGGCCGTTGTTGGTGGGTGTATCAGTTTCTTATGGCTGACACAGTACTACCTTTCCACGAAAAAAAGGAACAATATGGGAAAAAAACCATCAAGGAAGACTATTGTAAAGAAACTTGATACTGCTGTATCTAAGTATATAAGGAAAAGAGATGGGTATTGTGTTCAATGTAAGTCTGGTGAGAATTTGACCAATGGTCATATATTCACACGGACATCATACTCTACCAGATGGGACACGGCTGATGACGGAAATTGTCACACTCAATGTTGGGGCTGTAATTATTACCACGGAACAAGAGATAACTGGAAATATTATTCTTGGTATATAGGTAAGTTTGGTATGGAAAGGTTTGAAAAACTATCCAGAGACCATCACACCTCTGTAAAGTATACCACACCCCAACTAATTGAAATGCTTGAAGAGATTAATGAACTGCTAGACGATTAGTCTAGAGTTTTTCTTTCATAACCTCTTTTACGACATCTTCTATAGAGTCATAGATAGCATTTAATACTTTGGCCTCTGTTTTTTCAGAAATGAAAGGGATGTCAATATTATCATTAAGTTTTTTAACCAATTTCTCTTGTAGTTCGTCATCAAATATCTTTTCTATTATTGCATCCTTATTATCACTTACTAGGTTTTTTAAGAAACTCATTTTTTCTCCTTTATGTTATTTTCACAAGTTTTGCATAGTACAAAATCTCTAGGTGGATGCGAGTCTTTTTCTAGGGCCTCTACTTTTTCCTCTAGTTTCTCAACTGCATCATCCAACTCATTCTTATCAAATACATAACTCATAATCGCCTTAACTACTGATGGGGTTAATAGCTTTAGTACGGCTGGTATCACTTAATCCATTCCTTGAACTTAAGAGATAGAGTTATAATGCCTGTTATAATACCTATAGTCATAGCTATGAAACTTAAGATGGGGTTCACAACCTCAAAGAAATGCAGGAAGGATGTTCCCAGGCTTGATGTGATCCCTATTGATGGATAGTCTGATAAATACTTTAATGAGTCTCTCATTCGTCTTCCTTTTTAATTTTTAACTTGCCCCCTGTTAGTCGTTGCATTATATCTTCAATTCCTTCTATGTAGCCTTTTATTCTTTTAATATCCATTTGGGTAATCTTTTGTTGGTCAATCAGCTTGATGATTATTCCCTCAAGCCTTTTGAACGACTCATCCAATTCCTCCATTAACTCTTTCTGGATGAACTGATTCTGTTTCCAAATAAAGTACCCAAATGCACAAGCTACACTTAAGGGTATTCCAAACTGTTCTAAGAATTGTACTGGGTCCATTATGCATTAGCTTTTAAGTAGTGTTCGACAGTACCTTTTCCAAGTTCACTATTGTAATATTTCTTCCAATATTTTGCTCGTTCTTCAATCGTTGATGGTATAGCTGATGGAACTCTTCTGTAATGAATCCTGCAAAGTGCTACCTGTACAGCAATATTAGATATAGTAGAAAATACTTGATCTGTCGGCTTAAACCCAAGGGCGAGAACTTTATCCATTGTTTTAGCCCTGTAAGCAAGGTAATTATCACAATAGTCTGTAATAACCCAAGGCTCTACCTGGAAGAACCCTATAGCAGGACCTCCACCCATTTGCTTAAGGTGTTTAAATCCTGTCTCAGCCATTCCTGTTTCCATAACAAGATTTAATGCATCCTCTGAGTACATACCCATTTTCTCTAATGTTTCTTTTGCTATTTCTCTTATAGTTTCAATCATTTGTATAGCCTCTCTATTGCTTTGTCGTGTTGTTCTATTGTATAATATTCTTTCTCTAGGAATATATCTAAAATTTCAACTGCATCATTATGTTCTTCCTCACTCAATTCTCTTCCCTGGCTTAACTTTCTACTGATAGTCTTCCACCTTCTATTTAAATCATTAAAACCTTTGACTCTCATACTAGCCTTAACCTGCTGTTGATTCTTATCAAGTTTTTTATTAAAGTCATCTGCTTGTTGTTGAGTGATTTGGTCTGTTTTTAAAGCATACTTTATATTGTCTTTAAATAACATCATTTGGTTGTCACTTAAGATTGACTTTTTAGCCCTTGCTATAGAATCATAAATCTCATTCCTTGCCTTATACTCTGAAGGCTCTTTAATAAACTGCCTTGCTATAGGTATATTGTTAATGTTTGGGATTTCTCCTTCTTTCAAATTTGTTCCTGTTTCTAATAAATTAGCTAAAAATTTTCCTGCACCACCTGTATATGTGTCAATAAAATGGTCTATTATTTCTGGTGATACCTCTATTTGCCCTTCCTTCAACCCTTTCCCACCAGTAGATTCTGATAGCCACTTAGCAAGAGCCTTGCTTGTCTCTCTAGAGTTTTCAAAATAATTCTCACTTGCCTTTGGTGGTTCTCCATATTTAGGGTCTGGCTGTATTGGTCCACCAAAAAAGTTTTTATTTTCAGCTATTTCTATTACTGGAGTAATCGCTGTTGGTGCAAACATTTGGCCTAATGATCCACCAGAGAGAGGACTAACAGCCTGTGATATAGACTGTATAAATCTAGATGATGCAGAGGCAACATCAGTCTTCCCAGTAGATACCTCATATGCTAACTGCCCACCAACATCAAATATATTGTACCCATACGGCAGTTTAATAGACAATGCCTTACCGTTAGGCATCATATATAACATATAATTATCTTTGTTGTGTTCACTAAACTGGTCCCAGTCTTCTTCATCCATCCACTCGTTAAACATAGACCTCATAAATCCGTGAGCCATTATGGCCATAGCATAGTACTTTGTTCGTGAACCTTTTTTTGTTAAAGAAGAGCCTATACGAGCAGTCCCTTGAATCGTTGCATTTGAAAACAGCCAAAGGCTATTCATAATTCCACCCCAGTCACCTTTCTTGTTAAAGTTAACTGTAAGGTTTTTAGCAAACTGAGCAGACTTTTCTTTTGAGTATCCTGCATCCCTCATAGTTTTATATGCAGAGACACGAACACCCTGCTCTATTACTGAGTTTAAGTCTTCAACAAACTTGCCTGTCGCAACAAGACCCTTGTTTATCATATTTTTGCTTTCTGCTCTTTTAATTAATTTCTCAAGGCGATTAAGTTTTGTATCAAAAGACTCCTGGTCTACCCATCCTACCTTCGCACCAGAGTCTAAATATTCACGGTATACATCATCCCATTCACTTTTTTTAAAAAACCCCTCTCCACCTCTATTTATATTCCATATCGCCTTCATTGCCTTAGGAATACTCTTAGTGGTGTTCTTCGCCATCTCTAGGCTTTTCTCACCTGCTATGTTTATATTCGATGTCTGTAAATCTCGAAAAAAGTTTGTTATTAAGAACTCTGGATTATATGTAGTGTTAATAGCCCTTAGATATCCATTAAATGTATGTAGAGCCTTGATACCTTGTACAGAGCCTAATTTCTTCAATCCACTCGCAAGGCCTTCATCATTAATTGTTATGATTTTTCTCTTACCCTCTATGTGTACCTCTAACTCATTATCTGCTAGTTTTTTAGTGCTAAGATATTGGAGTTCACCATCCTTATCATAGACAGGAGAATACGACTTACCTGTAACTGACCATATGCTTGATGGGTGCTCTTCTATAAGGTCGTGCAGGGTCATAGCAACCTTATTCTTTTCTACTCGTACAAGGGTGTTTTCATAATCAACCAGGGCCTGTAGGAATGGGTTATCAGCAGGAGATACTCTTCCTTTTGCACCTATAATATCTGAGCCTGTAACTGAAAAACCTTGTCCCTTGCTTGGTAACCTTGGAGCATCACCATCTTGCTTAGTTTTTAAAGGAACATAGTTGTCGTATTGTTTTTTCAAATCACTATATTGTTCCTTGGTTATTAGTTGTCCATCAAGTAAGTTTTGCAATGTTTTTTGAGTAATTTCTTTGTAAAAGTCTTTTGTATAGTTCTTAATGCTTGGATGTATTTTTTCTAAATCCTCTTTAATTCTTTTAGCATCAGCATCTGTCATCCCAGAGCCTGTCCAATCATCTGGGCCTTTTGTTGGGTCTTCTAAAAACTTTTCATATTTTTCTGGGAACTTTTCTTTTATATGTGCGTTCCTTTCTGGTGCGTGTAATGCATATAAATAGGTCCCAAGGTCATTCATCATTATACCATCATCTTTAGCCCTAGAAATAAACGACTCTGAATCCTTGTGGAATTTTTCTACTAACTGATCTGCCTTACCAACATATAACTCAGCTTTCATATATACATCAATATCCTCTGGGATAGGCCCATACTGGTCGCCTATCTCTTTTTGGATAGTTTCCATTCTTTTCATAGAGTCTATTATTTTTCTTGCTAGGTATCCAGATTTAGTTTCTGGGGATGGCTCTATAGATTTGTCTTCTTCTATAGATTTCTTAAGGTTCTTATCTTTTGCTTTTTCGGTAGGTTTTAGTCTAAAGGTGGGTTTTAAACTTTCTTCTTCTTGCTTGAACTCTTTTTCGAGTTTGGGTTCACCAGGTTTTGGTGCTACGGTCTTGACATCCGTTTTGAATGCACCTTCTATATCAGCCCTCTCTAGGCCTGTATGTTCGTAGAATCTATCTAAAACACCTTCTGGTAGGTTGAGTAGTTGAGCAATCTCCAAGTCCCTTCCTGTCTTGCCGTGGCCCAGGTCTCCCTCTACTATGATACTAGAAAGCAGTTCTACCTTATTGCCTGGGATTGGTGATCCTCCTTCACCCCAGTCTATCTGTTTGTCTGCCTCTAGTATTCTATCTAGGTGGGCATCTAACTCTTCTTTGAGCCCTGCATCATCTTTTTCAAGTCGCTTATAGGTATCTTCAATGACGACATCTTCGATATAGCCTTGGATAGATACTGAGGGCGAGAGGATGACTTCTCCTGCTTTACGGCTCTCAGCTTCCACGAGTACTTTGTAGTTTTTTTCTCCTTCGACATATCCTTCTTCTCCTTTTTTGACCAATTCAAATTCGTTTAGTTTATAACCATAACCTGCATCTTTTAATTTTGTTTCTGTCCAGGTTTCTATTCTGTCTTTCTTTCCATATGTTATTGTAGGTTTTTCAGTTAGTTTAGGACTTATCTTTATGTCGAGGTTCACAACATTGTTATCTACAATATCTGGGATGTTCTGTTTTTCTTTATATTGTGTGACCTCTGCTTTTTCTGCAATATCTTTGGGTTGTGGGGCAACATCCTTATAGTCTTTCATTGCCCTATCTATACGAGTTTTTAAATCTACAAAATAGTTATATTCAATTTGAAATCTTGCTTGTATCCTCCAGTTCACTAAGGCATCTGGCTTACCTTCTTTCCCCATCTTCCTTGCACCTGTATAATCTGTTATAAACGATTGCATTAGTTTTGTTATCTCATTTCTAACTTTACTTTTAATACTACTAGGCAGGTCTTCTCTCTCATCCAACTTATTAAGTTGCTTTTTATAATAATCAACAATGTGATTAAAAACTGCATCCCTAACCCCCACTCCTGCAAAATGATAGTCAGTTACTAATCGAGCATCATTTATATCTTTAGGCCCATCTTTTAATATTTTATTAAGGTTGGTTTCTATTTCTTTTAATTTCCATCCAGGCAAGTTATCACCAAATGCATCTTTTATATCTTGTTTTGTTATTTCTGTTTTGTTAAGATACTCTTTAACTACACCTAATATTCTCTTTTCAAAAAACTTTGCTTGCGACTCTGGACTATTAACATCAATTTTTGGTTCATACTTATATTTTGTTTGTCCCTTAACATATCCAGGCTCACCTTTTTTAATTGGAACCCTGTCAAACAAACCTTCTTCATATAATACTTGTTTAACTCCCTCGCCCATAACAAGGTCTTCAGCTTTCCTTTTACCACCAGGAAGAAACCTCGGAACCACACCTGTGCTATGAAGGAATGTTAATGTCATCATATGGTCAATAAGGTGCTGACGGCCTTCCTCTGAGGTTATATCATTAAGGGTTTTCTTGAAAGCAAGAGAACCTGCATTAGAACCAATATCTTCTGTGCTTAAATTTGGATTAATATTTTTTAACTGTCTTGCAAGGTCAATCCAATTATTCCCAAATTGCCTTCCTATATCCATAGGAATGCTAACACCTTGGACAGCACCTAATTGTTTAAAAAATGCTATATATGCCTCTTTTTGAAAAGGTATATGCTGTATTGAAGGGTAAGCTGTAGCCCCCTTGCCTTTTAATCCAACCTGTGTTGCTTTATGGAATAGCCCCCCAAGTGCAAGGTCTGTAAGCCTATTAAAGGCAAATTTACTTGCATCAAAATTGGCTCTTCTATCTGGGTCTGCAATATCTTGTATTCCTCCAACTAGCATAAAATTTAAAGCCGACCTCATAGCAGGAGATAAAGCCTTGATACCAGATAGAGCCTTCCCCCCCACAAGATATGGTATTATAGATGTACCACTATTAGCTATCTTTTGTACCATTCCATCTACCTTGGGCCTTTCAACTTGCCCTTTCCAAGTCGGCTGACCAAACATCCTTACATATTTTTCCCATTTCTCAAATTCATCTTCATCCCATATATTTTTAGTAATCCCATCAGTTGCAAGATGAACATTGCCCATTATTTCAGAAAGCATTTGTTCCTGCAATGGGTATCCACTTTCATTTAGTTCTGGCCTTAAAAAAGGTATTGGTATTGGTATTGGTGCTGGAAGAACACCCACCCCCCATTTAAAAAGCCCCTTACTATTTAGGTCCCAATCACCAAAAAGTTTTTCGTCTAATTTCCTATAGTCAGTATAAGATTTCTGATCACCATATTCTGCATAAGTTGTATTAGCAGGCCTATCTTGTGTGAAATTATATGCTCGTATTCCTCGTGCCTCTAGATTAGACCTTACCTCCCAATTCTCATTTTGCTCATACAACCAACTAGGAGGAACTACATCTCCAAGCATTTTTGCAATTTCTTCTGGGATAGGCTTATTCCAAAAGGCATCAGATTGGTTTGGGAGTGCCCCTGCTCCCATAGCATAATAAAATTGTTCTATGTTGCTAAAGTTTGTTTGTTTTGGTGCGTCTAAACCTTCTATACTTGCATATAAACCAGGATAAATAGACTCTCCCTCTCTTGGCTTTATTGTTTTATCTATCCAATTCCTCCAGGCTTGTATGTTTCCTTGAAATATTGAATTATCAGCATTGTTTAACAACATATCTAAGTGTCTATATGTAAATTTAGGTTTACCACTCTCTGGGCCTTCTTCTGATTTAAATATTTTCACAATCTCAGATTGAGCATCTGGGAACGGAACAAAAACTCCATTTTCAAACTTTGCTAAACCAATAACATCACCAGGGTTGTCATTCTGAGTTGTCTTAAATTGGTATGGATTAGGGCCTATTTGGAATGTATCCTTTTTTTCATAAGACTCTATATCAACTGACCAGTCTGGGGTTTGGAAATTATTTTTATTATCCTGTTTATCTTTTATTGACTTAACCACTTTTACAAGTTCAAGTTCTTCAGATAAGATATCAGAATCTAAATCTACGGCTGGAGTTTCTATTTTAGGAGTCTCTATCTTTGGGGGAGTGTATTTTAATTCATCCTGTGACTTATAATCATCCTCATAGGGGTCTATCATAAAAGGTTTTTTGTCGTCATCAAGAAGACTTGATTGTAAGTCAAGTTTAGGAAATTCGGTATTTTCAGCCATTACTTCTTGTTCCTATGGGTTTTAATTCTGTCTTCTATACTTTTTATTATATTACTTTGTTCTTTATATTTTTCAAATAAATCAGTTCTCTGTTCTACTGTATAATTTTCATCAAAAAGGTCTGGTCTAACAAGATCAAGTTCATCTACTTTGTTGAACTGTGTTAATAATGAATAGTATTTGTTTTTGTTAAATCCTTTATCTGATTTTTTAACCAAAGTTTTTATTTCTTTTTTAATTTTATTAAGTTCTTCAACAGCATCTTTTTTTTCTTTATTTAATACAGCTAGGCCCTCTTTATGTAGCTTTGTTACGGACCCTGGTGTAAATTGAGGAAAGTCTTTATATTGTTTTAAGCTATCTGCCTCAGTACCCTGCCCTTTGATAAGTCTTTCTAGAGAATCAGCATCCTTTTCTTTTGGAGATTTTGTGGGAGGTTTTTGAAGATTAAGTGTATAAAGGTCATTTAATGTTTCTATTTCTTCTGAAGTAAGTTCTACCTCTTTGCCGTCAGTCATATCTGATAATTTACTTACAGCATCCTTTTGAATTTTTTTCTTATATTTCACTACTGTAATATCTGGTTGATTAGGAAAGTATTTCTTAACCCATTCTCCTGCCTTTGTTGGGTCATCAAAAGTCTTTCCACCAAGGTCAATAACCTCTCCAGATGGGCTTAATATAATAAATTGGTTTGCTCTTTTGTTTTCAAAGTACTGCCTTCTTCTCGCTACCCAGTCATCGTCTGTTTCCCCTGGTTTTCTAGGTGCAGACAATCCTTCTATATCTGGTTGAGTGACTGTAAAATCACTAGCCTTCTGCCCTGGCTGTATTGGATAGTCACCTATTCGAGTTATATTTTTTTTAACATCATCACTCATTTTATAATCCTTTTATTTTTGCTATTTGCTTCATAGCATCTTCAAACGCATCTTCTGATGAGTTTGGATTATCTCTTACAGCTTCATAATAACTCAATGCCTTTTCTGTCTTGTCATTAGCACCATATGCACCAAGCCCTGCACCTAAAAGCTGTCCACCTACTTGTAAAGCAATATCACCACCAGTAGCCATCCCCTCTCTCTGCATAGCAATATTTTGTAATTTTTGGTCTCTTGATATATTATACTGCATTAATTGATCTTCGTACCCTTGCTTTGCTTTTGCATTTAGTATTGCAAATCTTTCTGCTTGTTCAGATATTTGTGCAAGTGTTTGCCCTGTTTGTCTTTTCCTTAACTCTTCTGTAATAATAGAATTTTCTAGACCTCTAGATATCATTCTTCCTGTGATTGCTGTCTGAGCCTCTCTTCCTACTTGTCTTAGTCCAGACATAGCCTTTCTTGCTTCTAATTGTAGCATAGGGTCGCCAGTCTGAGCCCTTTCTTCAAGCCTTTGTCTGTATTTAATTTGGCTTTCAGTTTCTTGGCCAGCTGTGTCAAGTGCCTTTCGTTGCCTTTTTAATTGGTTTGATTGACCAATTCCAGATGCTATAGCTGGAACTGCTTGTGCTAAAAATGGTACTATCCATTGCATATTATATTTCCTCCTTAATGGTATGTATCAGTTCTCTGTCTGCATTTTTGTTTATAGTGTCAAGGACCCTTTGATTCCATAGCATAAAATGCTTATCGTGTAAAGCTGGGTTAGACTTTGCAGATGCTATTGCTATCGCATAATCGCAAAGGTCTCTATGATACATTTCTGGGATAATAGGGCTAGGGTCAGATGCCGAATCTTGGACCCCAAATGCTGTACCATAATAGCTTAATTTTAATGTTCCAGATGCAGGTTTTGAATTGAGGTGTATTCCATTGTTCCGTATAAAATACCCTCTAGGATTACCAGATTTAACAGCACCATCACTATCATAATCTGCCTCTTCTTCAGAAATTGGGAACATTCTGTCTCCATCAAAGTTTAATAATATTACCTGCTTATAGTTGGTAGGTAGGCCATATGACTCGCTACCATCACAAGTATATGTTCTTGTGCTTTCATAGACATCACATTGCTTTGTCAGTTCAAGTTCTGCTTCTTTTAATAATTCTATACAAAGCTGTTTTCTTACATCTGCAAACAATCTGCACCTATCTGCTAATTTATCAAATGTCATTTAACTCTCCAATTCTGTTACCCTTTTTTTAAGGGCATCTATTTCTCTTCTAAGGTCGTCTATTAAAGATTGCATACGAATATTTCCTTTGTATGCATTTTTATCACCTGGCTTTACACCTATCTTATTACCCAACCTCTACCTCTATTCTTCTTAATTCTACAGCATTAGTTGTCGCTGTAGTGCTAATATCTATTTTAAAATACCTTCCTCTTACACCTGGTTTAAGTCTATACCAATCTGCTCCAGATGTATCTGCTGGTAAGGTTAATGTTTTTATTATTGTTGAGTCATCACCATCTATATATACCTTAACTGTTATAGTGTCGGATGTATTATATCTAAAATTAATCCTTCTTAGTGTTAGGCTTTTTTCTAAATCTGACCCCATAAACCAACCTGTTGTTCTTTGAAAGGCTGTTGTTTCGTTCACAGAGTCTGGATGGAGGTCTCTAGTCTTCGTTGTCGTATCTAAGTAAAATGTCTTTACATCTAAATCCTCATCAATAGCAAAGAAATCTGCTGTCATACTTTTTCTAGACCATCTTTCTTTATTTACTTTAAATTCATCAAGGTCAAAGCAGTATATATTAGAGCCTAATTTGACTATTAAATCGTTCTTTATAACGTCTACAAACAGCAAGGTAGAGGCACTTACCAAAGACTGATAATCGTCTCTTATAGACTCAGTTATGGGCGAAATTTGAAAGTTTGAGTTGATATGATATATGTGGCTTTTTGATGCAAAGAATACACCGTCTTCATATACACAAACAGAGTCTGGAGATATGCACCCAATATTCTCTTCTGACTCTGATAAAGACCAAGATGTAGGGTCTGAAGATGGAACTGAAAGTCTGTATATTCCTCTCTCCATTAAGACTACCAAATCTCCCATTAATGATGCAAGACCGACTATAGAACCACCTTGAAGGTCTGTTAATTGTATATAGTTTGATATTGGGAGTATATCATATTGATTTAATTCAGAGAATATTATCCAATTATCGTGATCTTCTGTACCACCACTTAATTGTCTTGGGTCTAACCTTACCCCTGCTACAAACAATCTACCATCTGTAGCTACTGAGTATGTATAATTTACCTCTGTAGACGAGACATTTGCTAAAGGGTGTGCTGACCCATCTGCAACACCTGTATCAAACGTATCTAGATACACAACATTTCCAGAATCAGAAGACCATTGGTCTCCTTGTGATGTAATCGCTATAGAATTACTTGGACCTGGCCCTGTAGACGAACTAGTTGAAAATGGACTAGCAGTTGCTGTTTTAAACACATCTGTTATATTATCTGATACAACAAGAGGATAAGCCCCTACTTTTGCAACTTTATCTTGTCCAGAGCCTACCCCAACACCAGCACCTTGTAAGGCAAATACATTATGCCCACTTGAAACTGTTGTCCCACCTTGAATTTCCTTAAAAACTTGAACTGCATCAAGATGAAGGTTGCTATATGTAGATACCGAGGCTGTATGGTGGATGTGTGATTCTGAAATACAATAAATTCTTACATAAAAATCTGCTGATGCTGTATATTTTCCATAATAATGTACCCATCCATCTGAATTTTCTTGAAGGGCTCCTCCGACAGACGTTCCACTTGTTTGCATTATATCTGTCCAAGAAGAATTTCCAGCTTGTATTTTAAGGTTCAACCCATCGTTTGTTGATACACCATCATATATAGTATGCAAGTCTATCCAGGCAGATATAAAGAAAACCTCACCAGACGATGCTGATATTAAATTTGATTGTATCCAGGCATTTGGCCAAGTGCCTGCTGTGCCTTTAGCTATAAGAACTTTAGACCCTGCTTTTGCAGAACCGTCTGCTGGAGAGTCACTTGCTACACTTGCTAACCCACTCTCGTATGTCCACCCTGTTATATCTGACTCAAAATTATCATTAGTTATTAAATTAGATGTACTTCTTATGGACCAATGCTTAGTTGCACCCCAATGGTCATTAGTATCAAAATTAACAGTTAGATTTAAATGGTTTGTGTATTTAGCCTGTATACCTCTTTGGTTTCCAGTACTACCTGTAAACCCTCCTTGTGCTAAAGCAGTAGCTGAGTCTGCCCAATACAAAGAATGAGATGTTGTAACAGCACTATCTATCGCAGTCCCTGGTGCAAATATTGTCCTTCCAGTCTGTCCGTTTCCAGCAGTAAGCCAAGACCCTGTACCCCCTTCTGTAGTAGAAAAAGTGTTTATTTGTCTATATAATGCATCATTTGGAACCTCAGAGTCTGTAATTGCTCTATACATATTAATCTGAGTAATTCTAGGGTCCCAGTCATCTTCGTCAAATTTTAATCGTATTTGAACATTGTCGTTAGGGTCAGTATCTCCACTAATCGCAAAAGATTGAAACTCATCTTTAAAAGGCAATTCTTGAACACCATCAAAGACTGCTGTAAACTTATAGTATACTGTTTTATCAGCACTTGCTACAAATGGAAGATTACCCCCACCATCTTCATTTAATTTTGTATATGTTGCATCTCTTACTATTGTGAATGTTGTAGGATACTTTGGTGGAAGACCTACATATATATTATTAAAGCTATGAAGAAATGCACTTGCAGAGGAATCATAAAAGAAATTTCTACTACTTATATGTTGAATTGTACGAGGTTGTTGTGTTTTTCCACAAGATGCTCGTAGGAATGTTCCGTGATCATAAAGATTTACTGTGGTTGAACTTGTCGCTACCAATGATGTAAATGATGTTAAATTGTATGTATACCATATCTGCCCTGCTGTATCAACAACTATCCACACCTTTCCGTCTGTAAAAAAAGTATTTAGCCACCTTTTTACCTCTGCTAAAGTTTTCGTTGTATTTGTCTCTGAACCCCTACCTAGTGTTTTATATATTATACCAAGTTTGTCAAACTCTGCATTTGTTAATACTGTGCATCCTGTAAGGCCTACATCTTGTGGGTCTACTTGTGTTATAAGACCTGTATTAAGTGGTATTTCTATCATTATTTAGGTGTTCCTATTGACTCTATATTGTCTTGTTGTATTCTTTGGTTCAAGACATTTATTTGCTGTATTGCTGATTGATTGGCCGTATTTGCTTGATTTAGCTTATTATCCATCCTCCAGAGTATTCCCTCTGCATAACTTAAAACAGGCTCATATAGGGCAGGATTTAGTTCACACGTAGTAGCCATACTTGTCCCATCACTATATGTATAGTCTGTGGGTTTTTTAAGATACCATACATCTACCTGCGAAATTGATGTTGGCTTTACATAAATTGTTTCGTTAAGAACAAATACTACTGCATCTGCTGATGTTGGGGTTAAATATACATTATCTAGTTCTTTTCTATCCTTATAGTCTATCATAGTGGCCCATTTGTCGTTTGTCTCATCGTACACACCTAATATCCTATTTCTTATAGGGTCTAGTGACATACTTGAAAACGATACAGAACCACCAGATGTAGACTGGTTATTTTTTATATCTTCCAGTTCAGTTAGGTATTGGTCGTGTACAAGGTTTACAACTGCCCTTTGAGCCGAATTGATCGCATCCATTTTCATTTGTGCAGTAAATATAGTTTCGGCAGTATCCTCTAACCTTAAGCCTAGTGTTGTACTTAATGCTGTTCCTGTCATTCAATCTCCCCTTCTTCTAATTGGGTCAGTATTTCTATCGCCCCTTGTGCTTTAATAGCCATTGTATTATGGTATTCAGCCTTTTTTAAATGCTCACTATGTTGAGCCTTGATGTTCTCTAAAACCTCTGATATAGAAGGTTTTTCCTCTTTGTTTATTATTTCCTTATAATCTTTTGCTTTAGCCATTATGCACTCTCTAATGCTGTTACTTTGGCTGACAACTCTTGGATTGCTTTAACGAGTATAGGAACCAAAGCACTATCCATTATTCTTTGTAAATCAGTATAATCTTCCCCAAATGCTTTTTGCTTTACTGTTGTCACCATTGAAGGGAAAACGGTCGCAAATTCATCTGCTATAAAGCCTATGTGCTTTTTCCCACTTTTTGTTCCGTCTTTATGTATATAGTCAAAGTTCCTAACTTTTAAACTATTAATGTCATTTAGCTTGGATGTAGCATCTACTATATCAGTCTTAATCCGTCTATCAGAAGAGACTGCTGTACCAGACCCAGTTATTGTTGCACTCCCATCACCAGATACTGTAAAATGAGCACCATCTGTATCTTGAAAGTAGATTGGATAGTCATCCCCAGAACTAAAAGCATTCCCACCAGAATAGCTAATATTTATTCCATTAGCATCGCTTGAGTGTGTATGCTCAACTTTCATAGCATACTGGTTAGAGGTTGATTCTTTAATATGCAACATATCATCTGGAGCATCCTCATTAATACCAACTTTCCCATTTGCTAATATGCACATCCTTTGTGTAGAACTGTCTGATCCAGAGTTTGTAAAGAATTGTAGCTGTGTAGGCATATCATCAGTTCCTGGTGTTCCGTTTGTTTTTGCCCTTATCCTCGCACCCTCTATATACGTGTCATCGGAATTGTCTCGCCCTGTAAACGATATATCACCCAATACATCACCCGTAGTAAGATTAGTACCAGGGTCACTAAGCCTAAATATTAAATTACCACCTAAATCGTCTGCACTTGGAGAGATATTAGTTATATATAGGCTAGGAGTGTTAGTAGTATCGTCTTCTAATTCTAACATACCAGCTGGAGATGTTGTTCCTATGCCTACCCTACCGTTACCTAATATTGTCATCGCAGACGTAGCATCATCTCCTACTTTTATAATAAACTTTTGGGATGCTGGTGTCGCGTGGTGGTCGTAGTATATAGTTCCTTTGCTAGCCCCTCCAGAACCAAATATTAGTGATGAGTTATGTGTCTCTGCACTACCTGCTGTAGAACTTAAAATCTCTAATTCAGCATTATTATCAGTTGATTCAAGAATTGCAAGGGAATCTGTTCCACTACCTTTAATATGCAACGTACAGTCTGGACTACTTTCTCCTACCCCTAATTTTGTGGTTGTTAAGTAAAGAGGAAGGCCTGTGCCTCCACCATCTAATACTTGTCTTGGTGAAGATGCATCTACTCCACCGTCTATATTAAGTATGTCTCCTACCCCTGCTGATATTGTCTTTGTGTTTAAAGCCATTTATGCTCCTATACTGCCGTGCAATTTAAATTTATACTATACGAATTATCCCCTGTTGTCATAGTAGGGGCTGTTATCTTATACTTTGAAATATTTTTCCAATATGCTTTCCCAGCATCTGATGAGTTAAATGTTAAACTAGAGTCTTCAAATTTCATATTGTTGTGGTTCACAACCCCAGCCGTTAAACCAGATACCGTAGTATCATCATCAAATGTTACTGTTAAAGAGTTAGTAGAACTTGCTCCGACTGATATTGTTGGTACAAGTTTTTGCTCAGAAAGCAGTTCACTTAATTCCCACTCTATATCTGGGGTAGTATCTGTACCAGACCCATCACTTAGTACTGTTAAGTGGAACTCTACAGGGTCTAAGTCAATGTCTAGCGATTGTGTCACCGTCTTTAATAATGAACTTGACGTGTCGTAAAATTTAGTTGAAAATGATAAAGCACCCCAGTCTTTATTATCATATTCTGACATATCTCCAGTAAGGATATATCGCTTATATGTAGACTGTAATGCTGTTGATTGTGTTGATCCTATAGACAGAGTATATAATAAGTCTGAGGCATAATACAACTTTATATAGTAATTACTAGATGTAGAGGAACCATCGTTCCACTTTGCATCTAGTTCCACAATAACTTTACCTGTTTGTTTGTCAAAATTCCAAACTAGGTTTTTATATTTAACAAGACCAGCAACAACCCCATCACTATTGTCTGATGTTGTTGTGCTACTACTTGTTGTTACTGTGTAATTAAAAGCCATTTTTCCCTTCCCCATAAAGGGGGCCATTAAGACCCCCCTAATGAGTTAACTATGATTAATATCCAGTTGGACCACCAACCATCAGTCCTTGCATTCTTGGATTTGTGCAAACTAATTCACCCATCCAGAATATTCTAGACTGCATTTTGTCAGCATACTCGACTGTTTTAAAGTCTTCAAAAGCAAAATTTCTCTTGCTGTGAACTTTAAAGTCAAGATAGTCTGTATTTAAGAAATACATATGACCGTCTGGAACGTGAGAGTCAACAACAACACTCGCACCCTTGAATCGCAATGTCTGGAATCCTGCATCTGCTAGTGTAGAATCACCGTCAAACCTCTTATTGGCCTGTAGTGATGATTCATAAGCATCAAAGATTACCTGTGTAGTTACGATTAGGTCTGGCTGATCGTTGTCAACAGTACAAGCACCATACATCTGAGTCATTGCCTTAACACCATCTGCAACACCATTTGTAGTTGTTGTAAAGTCATCAAATGTAACATTTGCAAAGTCATCTGCACCATTTACATTCAATGCTGTAGCTGTACCTGTTGTCTGCCCTATCGCCCAAACGAATGTTCCTAGTTTTGCATTCCAGAAATCATTTGTTCCTGCTGTATCAGTATCTATACCACCTAAAGACCTATCGTATCCAATAATAGTATTGTCTACATTTGCCTCTGGAATATAGTATGCATCAGAGCCTGTCCAACCTTCTGCATCGTGGATTAAACCAAGACCATTATCCCAAGTTTTTGCAATCGCGGCTGATGAGCCACCACCGTTACCATCATAAACTCCACTACCGTTAAGCGATGTAATGTAATTAGATGCTGTAGTTGTTGCAAAAAGACTTGTACCAAACAGGTCTTTTAGTGATTTCTCTGCATTTTTCACTTTAGATTTTAAAAGCGATATAACCTGGGAAGAACCCATATTTTTATGGGTCATATCACCTTCGATAACTATTGTTCCAAAAGCAGTTTTCCAGTCCCATTCAGCCTTTGTGAATGTTTCTACTGATGTTCCTTCTGCACTTACAAAAGTGCTTCCACCAGAACCAATCCATCCCTGCTGTGTATTAATAACACTTTCAATCGGTGTAATAATTTTACGACCACCATCTAACTTTTCTGCATTCTTAAGCAGTTTTAAGTTTAGAGGATTTGAATTGAAAATATTATCAACTAAAACAGGAATAAATTTCTCTCTGGTAATAGCATTCATACTAGCTTCGTTAGCCATTATCTTTTACTCCTTCTCTCGAATTAATCTTCGAGGTATCTAAGTAACTCTGGGTCATCATTAGCCATTTCATTCCAACTTTTGTACTTTTTGTTCACACGGACCTCTTTGGCTCCCTGTTCACTCCTGTCTATGACAGACCCTTCGTTTCTTTGTTTGTTTTCGTTTAGTTTATTACGATGTGTCTGTTCACCTTTTACCTGGTCAAAAGACCATACCTTGAAACTATCCGTGAGGTCTTGAGAACGAGTATCTTCGCAGTATGATAGAAAATCCATCACCTCAGTCTCACCTTTTAAATACTCTGGGTAGGATTTTTGCAAACCCTCCAGTTCATCCTCAAGATTATCAACCTCGGTCTCTACTGCCCTTTGATTCTCTGCTCGTTCTAGATTATGTATTCTCCTATTTATCGCTGGGTCTAAGGCCTGTTGCACAGTTCGAGTATTCTCAGTCTGTCGCTCCTGTCTTTCGACCATTTCATCTATTGATGTGAGATTCTTATCTAGTCCTAGTTTCTCAAGTTCTCCGTCTTTGTCCCAAAAATAGTCTTTGATATGTTCGTTAAAATCCGAATCATCAGCGACTTTCTTGATGAACTTATTCCACTTCGCAAGGCTTTGTGCTTTTTCTGTGTTGGACTTGTTCCACTTTTCCTTATTCTGGGAATCGCTTCTCCATTCCATCACATCCTCGAAACTATGCTGTACACCATCTACCTCAATAACATAGTTTTTAGGGTCAAAGAACTCAGCCTCTGGCTCCTCTGAACCTACAGATTCGCCTTTCACCTCTGGTTCATTTACTCCACTTGGAGTTTCCTCTTCTGGTGGTTCTTGTAGAGACTCTGTGGTCTCTTCTGGGTTTCTGATATCACCTAATGGATCAAGAGAACGATTCTCTTCATCTGTTATTTCAATATCGTTATACCCTTTTCCTTTAGCCATTCTAGACACTCCTTTCTGAGTTGGTCTTTTTAGTTAAATTTTTCACCTAACCCCCTATAATGGTGCTGACCTAGCAATATACCCTGGGCCATCTGGGTTATCTACTATGTCGTAGTTTTCACCCCTTCTGCTAAATCCAGTAAACCCTTGAGCACCTAAATGCCCTGCTGTTACACTAGCTACTTGTGAATCAATAGTATATGATGACCCACCTGCTAGATATGTAGATTTACCATAGTAATTCCCACTATACCCACCTGTCACCATATATGCTCCAGAGGACCCTTCTTCCCCTAGAGCACGATTGTTTACTATGTTCCTAACTTTTTTCTTTATCTTCTTAGCAAGAGCCAATTATGCTTTGCCTTGGCTTGTAGTTGTATATGAAGGTCCAGAGCCACTTATAGTCATAACCTCGCCATTCCACATATATCCACCATAATTACCACTAAGGCCTTTAACATAGCTTGCAACAGTTCTATGTGATAAATGAGTATTGCTGGGGATATCGTCTATGGGTAAGGCACTCCCTCTACTACTATAGGTTCTGCCTGTATAGAGTCTTCCACCATCTAATTTGTACTTGCCCTCTGTCATATACTTAGAGCCACTTCTACCAAATGATACCCCTTTGCCTTTTGCTATATTAGTTAGCTTTTTCTTCTTTTTATCTATTTTAGACATTACTTCTCCTTAACTAGGTTTTCTAATAAATATCTTTTTGCCTTATCTCTCAACTTAGGGTCATCAGACTGCCCTGCCGACATTATGCATTCCTTTGTTACTCTACCATAGCCATTCTTCACACACCAGGCTTGTAATGTAGTAGGTTTACTCTTGGATTTGTTGTTGTTGTCCAACTCCAGTCATCTCCCTTAATTGTATTATCGCATCTTCAATTTCTTGCTTGTCTTCAGAGGTATTGATTATTTCCTGTAATCTTGCTACCTCTTCTTGTATAGCCTTATTTCTTTGTGCTATCTCTTTAATAATATCCTGTGACAAGTCTCTCTGGGTCCACATCCAGAATTGATCTGGTTGTAATAGTCCCATCTGTACGAGGTCTAGTGCTTGGTCTATCCTACTTGCTCTAGATTCGGGCATTGAAGAACCTGGTACATATTTAAAGTCTAAATCATCATCTAGGTCGTATGGGTTCACATCATTAAACTCATACCCTGCATCAGTATCTTTTCGTACCTGTATAGCCTCTTCGTAGTTATTCTTAAATAGACTAAGGCTCATCTTATATATATCTATAACAGCATCATTCCCAACCTCTCGTTCCTTTGCTCGTATTATCTGCTGAGATGCCTCTTGTAGCTGTTGTATAGCCCTTGATGCAGTAACACCACTAGGGTTACGGCCTTGGGTTATATCGTGCACACCACTTACAGTATCTTGCATTTGCATTAGAGTCTGAGCCATAGGTAATGTTGATGCTGATATATTACCTGCTGGTAGTCTATTTACCTGCTCTGATGGGTTATTTAAATAGAAAACTTGCCCTGGTTTGTCTGTAGGCCTATTGCCTGGAGATTTCGCCAGGGACTTGCTCATCACGATTGCTGGGTTGCCGTGATAAATTATATTATCAATTCCCTGCGATAACAGTATTGCCGTACCTACAGCAAGTGATTCAATGATTTCTGGCTCCCCTTTACCCCATACTGAGTGGGCATTCTGGTAATTCTTGAATGTAACTAGTGGGATGAAACCATACGGAGCCAAACCGTATTGGAGAAGAGTATTACCAGTCCAGGTCGCCAGATAAACTTTGTCGTCTTTTTTATACCAGGCCTCTATAAGAAGGACCTGTCCATTACCATATTCGTCTATATCAGATTTCTCTACAGGACTCTGCCCTGTGACATATTGTTGGTCGTCATAACTTTTACCAAAATCTCGTTCTTGTTTTATAAAAGATTTATACTCATTTAGTGAACCTTCAGATTGTATATCATCCTTGCTCTTTGGGAACATTTTCTTTACATCATCTACATATCGTGGGGTAGCAAAGAAGACACAATTTGCAGTCTGGATGTTTGTAGCTAGAGGGTCAAAGAATACTGTATATGGGTCTGGTACTGTATAGTTCGCTTTTCCTTCCTGTATTGATACCTTTAGGAATCCATTACCATATAATAGGCCATCTCTCTTCATCATATTGATAGCCTTGTATGCCTTCCTCTTATTCATCTCACTTTCTATAACATCCTGTGCAGTCTTAGCTGATTCTATCTGGTCCTCTCTTTTAGGCATAATATCAACTTTTGGTTCACGATCTGTAAGTATTGAGTATATAGTCTCAAGTGTGGAATGAATTGTGTTAGCAACAACCCTAGATTTATACTTAGGTAACTTAAAAGGCTTAAGAAAATCACCATTATACAGTTCTTCATTCCTTCTCCACCTAGATACTTTGCCTTGCCTAGCCTTCTTGGATGCCTCAAACTTACTCTTTAAATACTGAAGAGTCTCTCGTTCGTCACCAGATTTCTCATAAGCCTCTAATGGTTTATTGACAACATCATAATCTTTAAGTAACGGCATTAGTTTGCTCCTTTTTTATTATGCACCACTACCTTCTCCTTGGCCAGAGCCTTCTCCTTGGTCCCACGGATTCTGTGATGGGTCACCAAATCCTGCTGATATTCTTGAAGGTTTCTTTTTCTTTTTCCTTCTTCCTATTAACTTTTTCATTCTTGTTTTAGATTTACCTTTTTCACTTAATGTGCCTAATGCATCACCTGGCTCTCCACCAAACATTACCATATTCTTAATCTCTGCTGTGAATATTTCGGCCTGTTCTTCTGTCATAACCTTACTCGCATCAAGGAAAACCTTGTCAAATATCTTGTCTGACTTTTCAATCTCTTTTTCAGCGACCTTTAGCTTCTTAGCCTTTTGCTCTGCTGATTCTTGTTGTGGAATCCATTGCTCTGCCCATAAATCAAAGAACTCCTCCCACCCTGCAAACCAAGGGGAATCAGCTAATGTATCAGATAAGTAATCAAAAAAGCCTTCTATACTAGGGTCGGGATTACCAGAAAAAATACCTGTTTCTGGGTCAATCATAAGATACCAGTAATAGGCCCAGCCAAAATTAGGCACTAGTAGTCCATCTCCTGGTGTCCAGAATGCACCATCTGTATCTGGAGACCATTCGCTTCCACCGTAGGAAGCATCTGGGTTGCTACCAAAGGACCCACTCCCAAAAGAAGGGTCCCATCCATCTTGAAAGCCAGATGTTGACCAATCCATTACCCATCCACCACCTGCTTCCTGTGCATCAGCATTATCCTCTGACCATTGAGTCCAAATATCTTCCCATAAACCTGGTGTGTTTACATCAATATCATCTTGAAAAGGATTTGCAGGCTTTTCTTTAATAGGGTCCCATACACCTGGCCCTGGAGTAATTCCAGTTCCATCATATGTTCTGTCTGAACTAATAAGCCCTTGGGCATCCTCTGCTAGAACCCCAGAGGAACCTGGAGCACCTGCACCTGGTAGACTTGGAGGAGCCTCTACAGACCTAGTGGCCATAGAATTAAGTATATCTTGTGCTCCTATTGGTAAGTGTAAACCCTTTGTAGGTTTTCTCATTTTTCTTCTTCTTCTTAAACTCCTTCTTCTAGCCATCACTACTCCTATTTAAAAGTTATAAGACCACCCATCCTTTGGGAGTGGGTCCATTAGTTCTTCAATATCTCGTTCTAGTTTAGTTAATACTCTCTCTGGTTTTTGAGGAACCTGTGTATGTGTTAATGCATACCTACAGGCATCAAGTGCGTGATCCTCAAGTGTAGTATCTATATCTTCTGGATTCTTTTCATCTCGTATCATAAGAGGAATAGTACGAGACAGGTTTCTACAGGTTCCATCTATAATGTAAAATCGTGGTCTCTTCTTCTTATTCCAATCCATTAAGTAAGCCATATTTCTCCAACCGTTTACTCTATTATTATTGGCTGGTTGAAGGTTCGGCAATAGTGGTCTTTCTGGTGGACCTATTAAAGCATTCGCTATTGACCTATCAGTATATTGAGGCCTATCTGGTGAGTTCCAGGACATTGGATTCCTTGCCCACATACTAGGGTCTCCCAGGGCCATTGTTATATCCTCATCCTTACTAAGCTGATTAATAATCTCAGCCCACTTTGCAGGATGATTCTCTTTGCCGTATATCTCTCTATAGCAGAATACTGTATCATTAGGTGTGACCTCTATCCATATAGCACAGAATGGTGCACTATATCCCCAGTCAATACCTATATATCTGTGATTGATACTTCTCTTAAATCCTAGTTTCTTTGCTTTCTCTTCTGATATTGTATGAACATTCTGATGGTACTGCTCAAAGTACTGACCTGCAAATACATTCCAATCACCCTTTCTCCAAGCTGACCTTAAAGGTTCTGGTAGGTTATCTAGGAATGCTACGTAGTGAGGATCATTATCCATTAGTGTAGGGTTGTCATCAATAGTAGCAGGTACAAACATTCTATATCTACCATCGTCTTCTTTGAATGCTTTATTGCTTTCCTTGATACCTATATTCCAACGACCCTTCACCCACGTATGGCCCTTACCACCAGGATTAGCAGTAGCAAATACTTTAGGTTCTAGGCCTTCAACTGTAGACCTACAACTTGATATTAGCTTTAAATAACTTTCTTCTGTCGGTATCTGTGTCAATTCTTCTATTAGTATCCTATGATATTCGTGTCCCTGGTATTTAGTATATGCCTGGTCATCCTTTAAGTGTCCTGTCCGTATCGTTGCCCCATTTGGGAACTTGAATATTGGAGGCTTTCCAGATACCTTTGCATTGGTGTATAACTGTGATGCTCTGTCAACCCAGTCACTAAGGTCCTCAGAGTTTCTACGAATGACAAGACCCCTAAAATTAGGATTAGTAGTAGCAAGTAGCATCCAAACAATACCTGCATCAGTCTTTCCACCACCCCTCGCACCACCGTATAATAACTCGAATACATCATCTACCTGTAGTGCTAGTGTCTGTTGGCCTTCGTGTGGTCTCCATAAGGTTTTCAATTCATTTCCTTGTCTGATGGTTTTGGTTCTGGAAGGAATACGAATCCTTTGTCCCCATCTACATCTACTCTGAGTTCACTAGCTTTTAGTGACGGCACGAGTCTCTCCACGACTAATTTTGTACAGGCCATAGCATCTGGATGCTGATCGTCTGAGCCTAGAGTATTAGCCAACTCAAATATCTTATTGATTACCTCATAGGACTTAGGATTAGTTCTAAAGTCATCTACAATAGTCTTTCCCTTCTTAGGCCTACCACCTGGGTTACCAGATACACCTTTCTTAAACTTACCATTAGCAGTTCTGTTTTTTACCTGTTCTGAGGCTCCATTTTTAGGGGTATCAGCCATTATTTCTTCCTCTTCTTCATCTGAGCCAGTTTATTAACAATTAAGCCTCTAATCTTATTTTTAATACCTATCCCATTATCCTGTTTATATTGATAGTAGTACTCTTCATACTCTGGGGATACTGGTTTTTCCCTTAGTTCTGACTCAAGCATCCCTGCCTCAACGAGTAAGTTGTTCCACAGGTCTTCCTGGACTTTACTTACATAATACTTAGTTCGGCCAGACTGTTTTGTTGTTGGGTTATTAACATACTCAAGGTATTCTGGATGGACACCATCAAGTGTGTTATATATTTCTTGTATTGAATTTTGATATGTTGATATAACATACTCTTGAACCTTTGTGTCTATTTCATCCTTTGCATATTCTTTTGATGTTATATTTTTATACTTAGTATTTTTTATTTTATTGTATAATGAACGTGATATGTGTGGGTTCTTTCTCTCTCCCTCTAATCCCTCTATTACAGACCATAGGAGTTTCTTGACTTTTCTATTAATGGAAGAGTCATACCCCCTATCAGTACCAAACACCTGCTCTTCTAGGATTACTTTCTTATAGTGGTTTAGTACATCCTGCTCTGTTTTAAATGTATCTGGGAATGATATAAGCAACTGTTGTATCATTTCTATAGATGGGTTGTTCTTTTTCCTCGATTCCATACTCTTCTTATCTTTATTGGGGATACCTTCTATTTCTAATTGGTATCCTACCAACTCTCCACGTCTATACTTAGGCTCAAGGTCTAATGATATGTCTGCTGTTGTGTTAGACATTCTTATTATATCATCATATCGTGTTATTACTTTATCCTTAATGTTTTTAGTTCCTACCTTAGATGTTCTTAGTTGGTTTGTTATATAGGGGATTTTGTTGTTTGGGTTCACAGGCTTATAGCTTACCTTTACTTTATTACCGTCTTGTGTTAGTACAGGCTCTCTGTCTTTTGATGACCCTTTTACTTTTATATCTTTTAATCTATTTTCCCAATACCTATTGTCTGGTGACCATCCTACCCCAGGAATTTCCACCACTTGTCTATTGTTGCTTTTGTCACCTAGATAGCTACCAAAATCAGTAATCTTATTGCCCCATATTGGATCGCCTGGGGATACATATTGTGCTGAGGTCATATCTGATATTTCAAGAGAACCATCATCTTTTCTTACATAAGGCCTAGAACCTTTTCTTTCCCCTAAATGGCCTGGGTGAATATTATATCTCCCACTATATGGATCACTCCAGTCATCTGGATCAAACCCTTCTTTGGTTGGAGCATCACCACCTGTTGGGTCAAACATATATAATGATGGGTCTACATTTGTTGAGAATGGACCTGGTGTTCCTGGTTTACTTATTCCAAGGTTTGGGTCTGTTGTTCCTTTTACACCAGCCTCAACATTAACATCCTGCCTAAAATCACCTACCCTTTTTTTGATGTTCTGGCCTATAGACTGTAGCTGTTCTCTAA